>Ga0247762_1000039_pt1 | contig 72756 bp, 51 predicted proteins | sample UWRJL081202R4_FD_181016 | JGI IMG/M metagenome (GOLD analysis project Ga0247762, IMG submission 181016) | Plant litter microbial communities from Arlington Agricultural Research Station in Wisconsin, United States - UWRJ-L081-202R-4 | ecosystem: Environmental > Terrestrial > Plant litter >...
GCCCGTGTATTTGGGAACTTCAGGAGGTCGCCGCCCGCCCTCGCCCGCATCGCCGCCGCCCGTTTTTCCGGGTCCACGGTCCGCAGGATCGCGGGGATCGCGTTCGATCTCTACAGGCTTGGTCGTCGTCACCAGCATATTTCCAGCTTACTCCACAGCCGCAATCCATTGGGGAACAGAAACACCATCGATATGGACGCAGGGCGCACGATGGCAGACCTGCTCTTCGTCGTTTACGGGGGCCCATTCCAATGTCGTCGCCTCCCAGGGATTTTCGGCGACAGAACGAGATCCGCGCAGCGTCTTCTGCAGGTTCCAGAAAAAGAAAATCTGTCCTAAGGCGAGCATCACTGCGTTGTAGGTGATGTGACGCTCCACACCCCAGACACGGTGCAGAAGTTCCCCCGCGGGTCCAGCTACGCCTGTCAGTTGTGCTCCATGCCGGGGCTCGCCCATCAGGCCGGAGACGTGCATGGGCAGAAAGGTGCAGTAGGCAAAGAGCAGCGTCCACCAGAAATGAATCTTGCCCAGCCGCTCATCCAGCTGCCGCCCTGCGATCAACGGAAACCAGTACGTCAGTCCGGCGAAGATGCTGAAGACGCCAGCCATCGCCATGACTAGGTGAAAGTGCGCCACGACGAAGAAGGTATTGTGAAGATACGCGTCCAGGGCAGGCTGTGCCAACACTGGCCCGGTCACGCCGCCTGCAACAAACAGAGAAACGAAGCCAAGCGACCAGAGCATCGGCGTTGTATAGGTTGGCCGTGAACCCCAAAGAGTCACCAGCCAGTTCAGTACCTTGGCCGTGCTGGGAATGGCGATGGCAATGGTCGTCAACTGGAAAACCGTGCCGGCCCAGGGGTTCAGGCCCGCAACAAACATGTGATGGCCCCAAACCGAGAGTCCCAGCAAACCGATGAGCAGCGTGGTGGTAATCATCCATCGGTAGGCGGGAACGCCGCGTCGGCAGAAGTTCGCCAGAAGCATCGAGGTCATGCCCATGCCCGGAAGGATGGCGATATAGACCTCCGGATGGCCAAAGAACCAGAAGAGATGCAGCCACAGGAGAGGCGAACCATCGCCACGCTGGGCGTCCACGACTCCGTTGATCACGCCGCCCGCAGGGACGAAGAAGCTTGTGCCCGCGTGCCGATCGCAGAGCAGCATGAGCGCCGCTGCGAAGAGAACACTGAAGACGATGACGGTAAGCAGGGCCGCAGTGAACCACGCCCATACCGTCAGGGGCATGCGCCCCCAGGTCATGCCTTTACACCGGCAACGCATGACCGTCACGAGCGTGTTTGCCCCGCTCATGGTGGAGGCAATGCAGAACAGACCGACGCTCACCAGCCAAAGATCCATCCCCGTCGCCTGTCCCGGCCCGGCATCAGCCAGCGCCGAGAGTGGAGGGTAGCTCGTCCATCCTGAGATCGGGCCGCCGCCGCGCACAAAGAACGCGCTGAGCAAAATCAGCAGGGAAACCGCCGTCGTCCAGAAGCCTGCTGCGTTCAGCCAGGGCAGGGCCATCGTCCGCGAACCAATCTGCTCTGGCAGCACCAGATTGGAAAATCCCGACTGTGGCGCAGTGGTCAGTACGAAGAAGACCATCAATGTGCCGTGCATTGTCACCGTAGCCAGATAGTCTTCCGGCTTCATCACGCCCCACAGCGGCCAGTTCAGATCGGGCCAGACGCGATGGACGCGCATCAACAACGAGAGCAGAGTTCCGATGGCGACGGAAGCTCCCGCAAGCAAGAGATATCCGATGCCAATCGTGCGATGGTGCGTCGAGAAGATCTTCATCGGGCACTCCATCGAGCGAACTCGGCCACACTCATCACGCGCACGATAGCCTGCATGCGGTAATGCCCGAGACCGCAGACCTGTGTACACAGCACGGCGTATCTGCCTTCGTGCACTGGCGTGAAGTGAATATGGAAGACCTGTCCCGGCACGGCGTTCTGCTTCACACGCATCTCCGGAACACTGAAGCCGTGGATCACATCCAGCGAACGGATCCGCAGATCCACCTCGCGGCCTATCGGCAGCACAAGTTCGCTGCTCACGCGATCATCTCGTCCGTCTTCATCCGCAGGATCGATCCCGAGAGGATTGCCTTCGCCGGGCTGAACTAACTCAGGTTTGGTTTTTCCAAACCGAGCATCCTCTCCCGGATAGCGGAAGTACCAGACGAACTGCGCGCCTACGACCTCCACCTGCATCGCTGCTGGGTCCGCGCCCGCATAGCGCGTGGCAGACCATAGCCGCTCCGCACGTGTCGTCATCCATCCAAACAGAATGGTCAGTAGAAGAAGAGGTGCGACTTCCAAACGCCAGATGCTGCGTTTCGCTTCACGACGACCGATGTAAAGGCCCACGAGCATCACCAGGTGCGCCGCAGCCAACAGCCCGGTCATGATCCAAAGTGCGAGATACATCTCGCGGTCTAGCGCCGCGCCATGCAGAGCGGCATCCTGCGGAAGCCACCAACGCATGGCGAAGATCGGCGTCTGCGTCAACGAGCCTTGGCCTCGTCTACGATCTTCAGAAACTCTTCATGCACGCGACGGTCTTCGGAGAGTTCGGGATGAAACGTAGCGGCCAGCATGTCTCCTTGCCGCACCAGGACCGGGTCGCCATCGCGGTTTGCCAGGACCTCGACGTCCTTGCCGACAAAAGCAATCCGTGGCGCGCGAATGTAAACCATCTCCATCGGTCCGCCTGGCAGCCTCGTCTCCGACGTAAGAATGCGCGAATCGTTCTGACGGCCATAGGCGTTTCGTTCGATGGCAATGTCCATGACCGCGAGGGACTTCTGCGAAGGATTGCGGACGTCTTTGGCCATAAGAATCGCGCCAGCACATGTGCCGAAGGCAGGCTTCTCGGCAGCGAACTTCTTCAAAGCCTCGAAGAAGCCACGGTGCTCCAGGTGCCAGAGGAATGTTGTCGATTCGCCACCCGGAATCACAAGTCCATCCAGGCCCTCAAGCTGCTCGGGCTTGCGCACCATGACTACCATCGCACCGAGTTCCCGAAGCACCTGCGCATGCGCGTCGAACGCACCCTGTAGAGCCAGCACTCCAATCGTTTTCTTCGTCGCGTTAGTCATACACTCCCATTCTAAAGGGCAAACAAAAGCCGCCGGCCATGGGCCAGCGGCTTCGTCAAAACAGAAACGAGTTAGCGTCCACGCATCTGCATCAGCTGTGACTCTTCAAGGGCGGCTGCGGCAAGACCCTTCATCGAACCGGTCACTGCTTCCGCAGCTTCGGCAACGATCTTTGCGTCGTCGTAGTGTGTCGTTGCAATCACGATGGCTTTGGCGCGGGAGACAGCTTCTGCGCGCTCGGCGGCGTTGTTCTGTACGTCCAGCGGCGTCACTCCGTCTTTCATGAAGATGCCTGAACCGACAAACACAGCCTCAGCTCCAAGCTGCATCATCAGTGCCGCATCGGCCGGGGTCGCAATGCCGCCAGCAGAGAAGTTCGGGACGGGGAGCTTGCCCGTCTTCGCCACCAGGCGCACCAGCTCGTAGGGAGCGGCCAGCAGCTTGGCTTCGTTGTAGAGCTCTTCCTCGCCCAAGGCTTTGAGGATGCGCATCTCGCGCACGATCATGCGCATGTGCTGCACGGCGTGAACGACGTCGCCCGTACCGGGCTCGCCCTTGGTACGAATCATCGCCGCACCTTCCGCGATGCGGCGGAGCGCCTCGCCCAGGTTGCGCGCGCCACAGACAAAGGGCGTGGTGAACGCGTGCTTGTCGATGTGATAGACCTCATCGGCAGGCGTTAACACTTCGCTCTCGTCGATGAAGTCGACGCCGAGCGTTTGCAGGACCTGCGCTTCGGCGATGTGTCCGATGCGGGCCTTCGCCATGACAGGAATGGAAACGGCAGAGATGATCTCCTTGATGAGCTTTGGGTTGGCCATGCGGGCCACGCCGCCCTCGGCGCGAATCATGGCGGGAACGCGCTCCAGCGCCATGACGGAGATGGCTCCAGCCTCTTCCGCAATGCGTGCCTGCTCGACGTTCATCACATCCATGATGACGCCGCCCTTCAACATCTCTGCCAGGCCCGTCTTCAGGCGAAGGTTTGTACCGCTTGTTTCCTGTCCCATTGCAAAACTCCTGTCATAACGCTCTTGCGCTCATAAATCGAATTTATGGTGGAAATCAAGTTTATCAGCCAACGGGCGGCGCCGTTTGTGATTCATCGGTTACCGCGTAGAACGCTAAATATGGCTTGTCACAATCTCGCAGATCGCCGCCCCGTACTTCTCCGCGCGCGTTCTGCCGACGACGTCGATCTCGCTCAGAGCCTTTACATTCGAAGGTTTTTCCATCACAATCCGTCGCACGGCGTCTTCGGTCAGAAGGAGGAAGGGAGCCATGCCTTCTTCCTTGGCCCTGTGCATCCGCCAGATCTTCAGTTCCTTCTCTAGATCGTTCCCTGGCGCCGCAGCACGCAAGGGAACTGGCGCCTGGGCCACGACGACGTGCGACATCACCTTGCGCCCCGTCGCGGAAGCGGCACCCCCATTGATTACTGCGCAGATCGCCGCTCCCCAGCGCTCAACCTTCGCCGCGCCCATACCTTTCACCTGCAGCAGATCCGCGTTCGTTGCGGGCATGTCGCGCACGATCTCGGCCAGAACCCGGTCGGGAAAGACGCAGAACGCCGGCTGCGAGAGCTCTTTGGCCACGGTTTTTCGCCATTCACGCAGCCTATCTGCCACTTTTTCTTCTGCCGGAGAAAGTGCCATAGCATCCGGCTTTGCGCTTGCTTTCTTCCTTGGAGAGGCTTTGCCGGATTTGGACGCCTTCGACGCGACCGACCGAAGCACGACACCGACCAGATCTTCGCCCTCCCACTCGCGGCCTTCGTGCGTCAGCGTCACCTTGCGGTAGCGAATGTCTTTGCCGTCCGCGCCGCGAAACTCGGCCTCATCCACACTGACGTATCCGGCACGAGCCAACGCATCGACCATTGCCTCGAAGTCGCGACGATCCATCTGCAATCTGGGATCGACCGCCTCCTGTAGCTTGCGCATGGACATGCCGCGTTCGCCGACGGAGCGCAGAAGACGTCCCATCTCGCGTTCCTCCGCCTCGTCAGGAGCACGGAATCCCTGCGCCAGCGCGGACTCTGGGGCACAGACGTCGCAGACTCCACAGGCGCGCACGCCGTCGGCGGCATCGCCGAAGTGCAGGACGAGCGACGTCATCCGGCAGCTGCTTCCGGCAGCAAACTGCATCATGCGGTCCATCTGCGAGCGGCGGAAGTTTACCTGCGCCTCGTAACCCTTGCGCCAGCTCGAGTCTTCGCCAAGCAGGGAGACGTTCCCGCTGTAATCAAGACTGGCGACGCCCTGAGCTACGAGTCGATCCATCGCGGGAGCAAACTCATCCATGCTCATCTTCAGCTTCACGCGAAGATCGTCCGCGTGGATCTCGTTCTCGCGACCGAGGCCGCGTTCAATCTTCGACAAAATATCGAGTGGCGGATAATCGCGTTCCAGGAAGAACTCATGCGTCTTCCGGTCCAGGAACGAGTACATCAGGATCGACCGGCTAGGCTTCCCATCACGCCCCGCGCGCCCGATCTCCTGGTAAAAACTCTCTACACTTGATGGCGCAGCGGTATGAATGACCGTGCGCACATCGGCCTTATCGATGCCCATACCAAACGCGACCGTTGCCACGACGACTTCGAGCCGCCCGGCGAGAAACTCCTTTTGGACACGTTCGCGCGTGCCGGCATCCAGACCGGCGTGATACGCCGCGGCAGGGAATTCGGCTGCCAACGCACTAGCCATGGCGTCAGCGTCTTTTCGCGAAGGCGCATACACAATCGCAGGTCTGCGTTCGGGACTCAGGAGCATCTCGCGCACCTTGGCATGGCGTTCGGGCTTCGAAAGCTCGATGACCTCCACCGCGAGGTTAGTCCGCCGAAATCCATGAATGAACTTGGCTACACCTTGCAGCCCAAGTTGCAGCACGATATCTCGCTGAACCTCGGTTGTCGCCGTTGCGGTCAGAGCCATGACAGGCGTGGGCCTCAGCGCTTGTAGATGTTGTCCGAGCGTACGGTAATCCGGCCGAAAATCATGGCCCCACTGCGAGATGCAATGTGCCTCATCGATGGCGATAAGGCTCAGTTTTTTCTTGGCCAGCATTGCCGCGAATCCCGGCACGCGCATGCGCTCGGGAGCGATGAAGAGAAACTGCAGATTCCCGTCGAGGTAGTCGCGGCAGACCTGCCGCGACTCTTCGCGACTCAATCCCGAGTGAATTCGACCGACCTTGAGCCCCAGCGCGGACATCTTTGCGGCCTGATCGTCGATCAGTGCGATGAGCGGACTGATGACCAACGCCGTCCCGCCTCTCGCAATAGCCGGAAGCTGATAGCAGAGGCTCTTGCCTGCGCCCGTCGGCATCACGAGGAGGACGTCCTTCCCCTCCACCGCTGCAACACAAACGGCCTCCTGGTTCGCGCGAAACTCGGCGAAACCAAAGGTTTTATGGAGAAGAGAAGCGAGTTCGTCCGGCTTGGTCATTCAATAAAAAAGAGAGCGAAGGTTTTGTGTTTGAGGTCAAAAAACGCGACCGCGTTTCTTAATCTTCGCACAACCTTCGCCCTCTCAAAATACCCTGAATCTCAACAGGTTCAGGCACTCATGATCTTGTCCAGGGTGATGGGAAAATCGCGAACGCGCTTTCCCGTCGCGTGGAAGATCGCGTTTGCGATCGCACCCGAGACGCCGGTAATTCCAATCTCTCCGATGCCGCGTGCACCCTGAGGCGAGAACTTTGAATCGGGAATATCAAGCACCGTCACGTCGATCTCTGGTACATCCCGATTTACTGGGACGTGATACTCCCCGAGATTCGCGTTCACAGCTTTGCCATGATTCTTGTCGAGTTCGGTCGCTTCGAGAAGCGCCGTGCCGATGCCCCAGACCAATCCGCCCTGCAGCTGGTTCAGACCTGTCTTCCGATTCATGAGGCGACCGATGTCGTAGGTGGCCACAATCCGCCGGACTTTGACCGTCTTTACCACCTCGTCGACTTCGACCTCAGCAAAAACTGCTCCCCAGGAGTGAGAGGACTGAGATTTTGAGTCCTCGCCAGGCTCGCCAGATCCCATAGCCTCGATCGGCTGCCCGCCTCGAGAAGCAATGGACGCTAATGTTTCTCGCTTTGAGGAGTTCTTCTTCGAGAACAGAGCGCCATTTTGAATGTCAAGATCCCCCGTCTCTGCTCCATGCAGAGGGGAGGTCGCATCCAGCACCACCGCCGCCGCCAGTTTCAACTTTAATTGATTGCATGCATCTTTGACGGCCGGTCCAACGCTTGCAGTCGACTGCGACCCACCCGAAACCGGGGCCTTTGGCAGCGTGCTGTCACCGAGCTTCACGTCCACCTGCTTCCAGTCGACGCCAAGTTCTTCAGCTACTGTCTGAGCCATCACGGTGTACATGCCCGTGCCGAGATCCTGCGTTCCGCTACCGATAAAGATGCGTCCATTAGGCATAAGACGGATGACCGCCTGGGCGGAGGACCGGTTCGCACCGTAAGTCGCCGTAGCAACACCCCAGCCAATCAGCTTCTCGCCGTCTCTACCGGACTCCTTCATGGACCGAGGTTCGGGGTTTCGCTTCGACCAACCGAAACGCTCGCCCGCCTGGTGGTAGCACTCACGGAGATGCTTGCTCGTAAACGGTTTCTGCTCGCCCGGATCCAGCTCCGCATAGTTTGTCAGGCGGAACTCGACAGGATCCAGCTTCAGCTTGTAGCAAAGCTCGTCGATAGCGCTCTCCAAAGCCGCGGTACCGGTGGCCTCGCCCGGAGCACGCTGGAAGGTGCCCACGCCGATATCCATCTCCACCAGTTTGTGACTGATCGAGATGTTGTCGCACTGGTAGAGCATCGTCGTCTGTTTCGCACTTGGCTCGACGAAGTCTTCCATCTTTGAGGTAGACATCATGACGTCATGCTGAATGCCGACAAACTTACCGCTCGCATCCACACCAAGTTTGATCTTTTGAAGGGTGCGCGGACGTTGACCGACGGGTCCAAACATCTGCTGCCGGTCGAGCACCAGCTTCACCGGCTTTCCCACCACCTTAGATGCCATCGCACACAGTGCAACATGCGACCACATGGATCCCTTTGACCCAAACCCGCCACCCACGTACGGATCGATGACGTGGATGTTGTCCAGCGGCAGGGCAAAGGTCTTCGCCAGCGATTGACGCACACCGGAGATGTACTGTGTGGCATCATGCACGGTCAGCTTTTCGCCCTCCCACTCGGCGATAGTTGCGTGCGGCTCCATCGGGTTGTGGTTCTGTAAAGGCGTGGAGTAGGTTTCCTCCAGCACCGTGGTCGCTTTTGCCCAGGCGCGATCTTTCTCACCATGATCCTGCTTCGCCGGAGCGTTTCCGGCGCGTTTGGGAAGGCGAGCCGTATCCAAGTGTCCCATGAAGTCGAGTTGCGCTGTTCTTGGTTTGTACTTGTACTTGATCAGATTTGCGGCATGCTGTGCTTCGGCTAAGCTCTTTGCTACGACCACGCCAATCGGCTCACCGTTGTAATGAACATCCGGGGTCTGCAGAAGGGAAGTGGAGCGCGTCGCAGGAGGTTGCGGCTTCGGCATGAGCAGCTTCGGAGCGTTGAACGCCGTCAGCACCTTCACTACGCCGCTGGCATTCTCGGCCGCACGCGTATCGACACTGGCGATGGTTCCGGTTGCAATGGTGCTTTGCACAATCACGGCGTAAAGAATGTCCTTCACGGGAAACTCGGCGGCATACGTCGCTTTGCCCATCACCTTCAACCGTCCGTCATACCGTTCTGGAAGGTCTTTCCGCACTACGGTTGTTGCTTCCTGTCCCATACCGCTCACGCCACACCCCCTTGCGCTGCCATCGTGAGGGTCTTCACGATGCTTCGCTTTGCCAGTTCTACTTTGAATTGGTTGTGTTCATAGCCCTTTGCGCCGCGCAGTAGAATCTCCGCCGCTGCTGCAAAGTTTTCAGGAGTTGGAGGTTTGCCGACGAGCGCATCCTCCGCTTCTTTCATGCGCCACGGCTTATGCGCTACGCCGCCAAGAGCAACAGTCGCTCGCTTGACGTTGTTGCCCTCCATCACCAGACCAGCGGCGACCGACACCAGCGCAAAGGCGTAGCTTTGACGGTCACGCACCTTCAGGTAGTAGCTGTGCGCTGCGAACGCGTCTGCTCCCGCAGGCAGAGTCACACCCGTGATCATTTCATTGTGCGCAAGATTGGTATCCACCTGTGGAGTCTTGCCCGGCAATCGGTGAAACTCATGAAAGGGGATTACTCGCTTGCCCTTAGGTCCCTCGACATGTACCTCGGCTCCCAGCGCGGCCATGGCTACGTTCATGTCTGAAGGATTGGTTGCAATGCACTCTTCGCTTTGACCAAGGATGGCGTGGATACGATTGAATCCCTTCAACGCTCCACATCCGCTCCCCGGTTTCCGTTTGTTGCACTCGGGAAACGCCGTGTCCATGAAGTAATAGCAGCGGGTTCGCTGCATCAGGTTGCCGCCCGTTGTCGCGAGATTCCGCAACTGTGCGCTCGCACCCGAGAGCAGCGCCATGCTCAGCAATGGAAACCGTGTACGGATCAGGCCATCGTTCGCCAGATCGCTGTTCCGCACAAGGGCTCCGATCTTGGCCCCGCCATTTCCTGCATCTTCGATCTTGTTCAGGGGAACGCGCGTGATGTCTACCAGCGTAGTCGGGTGCTCGACATCGTCCTTCATCAAGTCGATGAGGTTTGTTCCGCCGCCCAGCAACTTGGCATTCGCATTTTTCGCAATGGCGTGGACGGCTGCTGACTCTTCCGTCACTCTTTGATAGGCAAATGGATTCACGAGGTCACCCCTTTCGCCACGGCACGTACCGCGGAGACGATATTGGGATACGCTCCGCATCGGCAGATATTGCCGCTCATGCGCTCGCGAATTTCGTCGTCCGTAAGTGGAGGCCGACCGTTTGCTGTCTTCGTCTCAAAACTCACCACGCTCGCGTCGCCGTTCTTCACCTCGTCCAGCAACGCGACCGTCGAACAGATCTGACCTGGAGTGCAATAGCCGCATTGAAAGGCGTCGTGTTCCAGGAATGCAGCCTGTACCGCGTGCAACTCCTCGCCATGCGACAGGCCCTCGATGGTCGTGACATCCAAACCATCCACAGTGGCTGCCAGCATCAGGCAGCTATTCACGCGCCGTCCGTCCACGATCACAGTGCAGGCGCCACATTGGCCGTGGTCGCATCCCTTTTTGCTTCCGGTCAACCCCAAATGCTCACGCAGCGCATCCAGCAGCGTTACCCGGGTATCGAGGGTCAGGTGGTGTGACTCTCCATTGATCTTCAGGCTAACCGGCATGGTCTGGGCGGCAGACATCTTTGCCGCCTGAATGGCTTCGGCATCCACACTTTGGCTCAGTCCCGCAGCGGTCGCAGCGCCCACAACGGTCGCGGATCGCAGAAAGTCACGGCGTGAGACTACCCACTCGGCGCTCGCGTCCAGAGGAGCATCCTCCACGGAACACGGCGAACTCTTCGCGTCTTCGAATGTTCGAGACGAACTCATTGAAAGCCTTCACTTCCAAAAAACTGGTTTGCGAACTGATTGCAAACATCCGTAGGACGTCGCCTTGGCTCAGCGAGATGTCCGCTTCCCAACGTCATCCTATCCCGTCCAACGGACTTGCAATCTATCTAAAGATCGCAGTAAAATAAGATGTTTGCGGTTATCGCGCCGCACTGCTGGAAGGAACCAAATCAAATGGCAAAGCGTCGTGGAAATCCGAATTGGGGCAAGCCTGAGCCAATCGGCCCGGTCGTCCCCACCGTTACCTCATTCGAACTGGTCGTTAAGGAGTACAAACTCACGCCAGACCAGTACATTCGCTCCACACGTCTTCGTGAGTGGGCACGCCGGAATAAGAATTCCAAGTACATTCCCGAGGCTCTCCTCGAGGCCTGGGGCTTCGAAATCGAGTCCAGCCTGTAACCTACGAGTACCCAACGCCGTTCCGCACCGCCGGGACGGCGTTTTTTCTGTACCCGGCGGCGTATCCTTAGGATCGAATCATCATGGCTGACTCTCCCTTTACTAGCGTCCCCACCGCCCTTCGTGAATTCGCCGCTGGACGCATGATCGTCGTGATCGACGACGAAGATCGCGAAAATGAGGGTGATCTGACCCTTGCCGCAGAATTTGTGACTCCCGAGGCCATCAATTTTATGGCCACCCATGGACGCGGCCTTATCTGCCTGACCCTTACCGAGGATCGGGCGGATTACCTTCGCCTTCCACCTATGGCCAGCGAGAATACCTCGCGCTTTGGGACTGCTTTCACGGAAAGTATCGAAGCCCGTGAAGGCGTGACCACCGGAATCTCAGCGGCCGACCGCGCCCACACGATCCGAACGGCCATAGCGTCGACCGCGACGGCGAACGACCTTGCCCGACCGGGACACGTCTTTCCGCTACGCGCCAGGAAGGGAGGCGTGCTTGTTCGCGCTGGGCAGACCGAGGCTTCCGTAGACCTTGCACGCATGGCCGGACTAATTCCGGCCGGTGTGATCTGCGAGATCATGAACCCGGACGGGACGATGGCTCGTGTTCCTGATCTCATCGAGTTCTGCAAGCAGCACAACATGCTCATGTTGACCGTGGCCGACCTGATCCGCCATCGTCTGCAACATGAGCGCAGCGTCCACCGCGTCGCTTCAACGATCCTTCCAACCCGCCACGGTGACTTCAATCTGATCGCCTACGAGAGCAACTCCGACGGCCAGGTCTCGCACCTTGCCCTTGTGCGTGGCGATCTGTGTGCCGAGAGTACCGAGCCCATCCTTGTGCGCGTCCATACGCACAATCTTGCGGACGACGTGTTCAATTCCACGCCATCGGAGCACCGTTTGACCGTGGACGATGCCCTCGCCGCCATCGCGGAAGCAGGTTGTGGCGCGCTGCTTTATCTGCACAACACTGGTCCCGGCTTCCAATTGGATCGGACTGTGACCCCGCCGCGTATCCATCTTCACGCTGCAGGGATGAACACAACCCACACAGATGACAATTCCCAACGGACCCTGCGCCACTCCGGTGTTGGCGCGCAGATTCTTTCAGACCTCGGGCTGAAGCGTATCCGCCTTCTCACAAATCGCCCAACCCACGTGCCTGCACTCCAGGGTTTTGGGATAGAGATTGTCGATCAGGTCTCTCTTGCGAGCGCGATCAAACGATAATTACATCGCCCCGCTGCCGCGCAGGACTGCCGGCACGGTCTGAGCCAGGATGGAGAGATCGAGGCCGAAGGTCCAGCTATCGATATACTCCAGGTCCAGCTTGATCCACTCATCGAAGGTCGTGTTACTTCGACCGCGCACCTGCCAGAGGCACGTTAGACCGGGACGAACGCTGAAGCGACGAAGGAGCCATGCCTCTTCAAAACGCGCAACGTCACGCAGCGGAAGTGGCCTGGGACCAACCAAAGACATCTCGCCACGCACTACATTGAAGAGCTGTGGCAGCTCGTCCAAAGAGGTTTTTCTCAGGAAGGCTCCTATGCTAGTAACGCGCGGATCTGTCTTGAGCTTAAAGACCGGCCCCTGCGCCTCATTCATTCCCTCCAATGCGGCTTGGCGCTGCTCGGCATCCACGACCATCGTGCGGAATTTGAACATGGTGAACTTTGTCCGGTGAAGTCCAAAGCGTTGTTGCAGAAAGAAGACGGGACCCTTGCTTGTGAGCTTGATTGCCAGTGCTATGACAAGTAGTACGGGGGACGCGAAGATCAAAAGCAGGGCGGCCACGACGAAATCGAAGAATCGTTTGACAATCTGCCGCGGATCATCGGAGAGGGTACTTAGAACGGTGAAATCCGGAGAGTGCGGAGACCGTTGATGTGTCGCAAGCGAAGTTGCAAAGACGTCCGTCATGTAGTGCGATTCGACGCCTATACTCTCGCAGGTCGCAATGACGGCTTGAATCCGGTCATACATCGATTTGACGGGTAAGCCGATCAGGACAAGTTCAATGGGGCGATTCTTCAGAAGGATTGACAGCTTATCGAAGCCACCAAGGTAGTTATCTGCCACCTTGTCCGTGCCAAGATATTCTTCGTCCAGGCAGCCAACTACGTCCAGTGGCGCATGGCTTTCGTGAATCAGTTGACGCAGGGCGATGGCGCGCGGACCTGTTCCGAAGATAAGTGCCGTTCGGCGCATTGAAGGATTTCGGAAGAGATGGGTCGAGATGCAGAACAGGGAAAAAAGAAGGGAAAACGATGCCAGCGTAAAGGCGACAAAGACCCACGCGCACAGCATCACGCCAAGGTAATACTTGTGCTGAAGCAGCTCAGAGATATAGATGAAGACTGCGCAAGCGACCGAAGCTCGAAAGAGGAGCCAGATCTCCGCCTCGATACTGCCTCGCACGGAACGTCGACGGGAGGAAGAAAGAAAGATTGAAATCTCCCAGATCGCCGCGACCTCAAGCGCCAGGAGGAGGTGTCGAAAGGTGATCGAAACGCCAAGTAGATCGTGGTAGTTGTCGGGTAGCGCAGAGCGAGAAGCGAGCAGCCAAACAAGGGCCAACGCAGGCACGGGGATGAGTCCGCGCAGGCGGGAGTAGGTGCTGTTGGGAACCAGCCTCCGACGAAGTCGTTCGAGGGGAAACCGAAGTTGTGTCTGGAATGAAACAGATCGTGTCGGCCAAAGAAGGCGCTTCGTTGACGCAACATCCCCGATGCCGGGGAGGCTCACTTCTTCTGTGATTGAGCTATGTCTATCCAAGCGTAAGATCCTCACTGGATGAAACATGAGAGACAAATCTGGATATTCTTATGTCGCGGCGATGATAGCAGAATTAAAAATGTCCTGCACGTTCCTCTTTGGGTAATCCATCAAATTTTTTGTTAGATCAAAGTCACAGGGCGTGGGATCTCCTGCTCTGAATATGCTCTCTCCGAGGGAATACAGCGTTCAACCAAGACCTGTTGTAGCTGTGTGGCTCTGAGATAATCAAAGATGTTCCTGAGCCTAGCTTCGGTGCGATGATCCTATATTAGCCACTCAACCTATATATCCCTGATATCGCAAAAAGTCTGCGAGTAAAGCAGGAATACCAAAGGACGGTAGATGCAGAGTTTCCATATAGCGCTCTCTTGGTCGACAAGTGGCGCAGGGGGATCGGGCAGAGTGGTGGAGACCCTGACGGACTATCTTCCCCGCCTTGGGGTCGAGGTAAAGGGCGCAGTGCTCGCGCCTGCCGATGTGGCCGAGCGCACAGGCGGTAGATTGCAACTGCTGGCGCCGCCGGGCACTGGCGGTCTGAAACGGCTCGTCGCCAGCCGCGAAATGCTTGTCGACGCCCTCAGAACAGTAAAGCCGGATATTCTGGCGTCCCACTTCGCCTTATTTACGCTGCCTGCGATGGACAGGCTGAAGGCTCAGCCCTTCGTCGTCCATTTTCACGGCCCGTGGGCGGAAGAGGCCCGCGTGCAGGGAAGCGGCAAGCTCGCTGTCGCAGCGATGCTGCAAGTCGAGCGCGCTGTCTATCGTCGAGGAAATCGCGTCATCACCCTCTCCAAGGCCTTTGCGGATGTGCTGGTCCGCGACTACAGCATCAAGGCCGACAGGATCCGAATCATCCCAGGTTCGGTAGACCTGGAGCGGTTTATTCTGCCGCCAAGCAAGCAGGCAGCGCGCTCTGCCCTGGGTTGGCCCGAGGGTAGAAAGATCCTCGTCTCTGTCCGTCGTCTCGTACCGCGCATGGGTCTCGGGAATCTTATCCAGGCCATAAGCCTCATCAGGAAGCAGCACCCGGAGGTGCTGTTGTACATGGTGGGCAAGGGACCTTTGCAAAAGCAGCTGCAGGAGCAGATTGTGTCGCTTGGGCTTGAAGAACACGTGGTGCTTCTCGGCTTTGTCCCAGACGACCTGCTCGTAAATGCCTATCAAGCGGCTGACATGAACATCGTGCCGACGCTCGCTCTGGAAGGTTTCGGCCTGATCGCGGCAGAGTCGCTTGCTGCAGGAACGCCCGCGCTCGTCACTCCGGTCGGAGGTCTTCCCGAAGTAGTGGGAGGCTTCTCCAGCGACCTGGTCTTCGAGTCCACATCTGCTGACGATATCGCCGCTGGGCTCAGGCGCTTTCTCTCAGGCGAAGTGGCGATGCCCAGCCCGCAGGCATGCCGCAGTTATGCTGAGAAGCACTTCGCCGCGCCGCTTATGGCTGAGCGCACGGTGGCCGTATATAACGAACTCGTTTAGCGTGGAGTGATCTCTCGATGTGGAAGTGGAAAGCAGCTAAGCCGATGATGCAGAGCCGCCCGACAGGAATGAAGCCCAGCGGCAAACACATCCTCCTGGGCCTGCTCCTGGCGGTGGGCATCGCAGCACACTGCAACGCAGCACAGTATTATGTCGACGCCACCCACGGCTCGGATCGCGGCACGGGTCTCTCGCCCAACGCAGCCTGGCAGCATCTCTCCATGGTTAACCAGTTCGCACGCAGTCGCGGATTTCGTCCTGGGGACGCGATCCTCCTGAAATCCGGAGAACGCTGGCATGAGCAGATGGAGCTCGTCAGCGCACAGACAACGAACAGTGGCAGCGATCAGCATCCGCTTCGCATTGGGAGTTACGGTGCCGGAGAACTTCCGACGATTGACGGTGCCGATACTTCCAGTGGCTGGAAGAGCGTAGGCAAGGGCGTCTACCAAATCGCAATGAAAGACCCGGTCTACAAGGTCTTCGTGGATGGTGAAGATCGTCCTACGCATGCCCTGGCTGCGCAGCCCAACTTCGTCGGCGGGTGGACTTCGGGAAATGCCTACAAGATGTGGGATTTCATCCAAAATCAGGGCAAGATGTTTTTTGCCATGCAGGACATCACCACGACGAACCGCATCGTGCCCTCGGACTGGTATCGCATGGGTTACGTTCCATCGGAGCAGATGGCCTCAGGGATGGAAAACGTCTCCAGAGTTGCGGGAAGCTGGTTCTATGATGCCCGGCAACAATCGCTCTTTGTGCACCTCGCAGACGGCGGGGATCCTTCACGTCACTCCATTCAGATCACACACAGGACCTATGGCATCCTTTTGCAAGGCTGCCATCACGTAGTCGTCGACGGCGTTCGCGTGATCCACACCGCAAAGTCCGGTATCCTCGCTGCGGTCAACGCAGGCAGTGGATCTGCGGGAAATGAGTACAACACCATCCGCAACTCGGTCTTCTGGAACCTTGGAGACAACACGACAGACTGGATCGCGGCGCTGAACATGGCAGGGGAAGGCGCGATCTTTGTCGCAGCCGGTACAACGAGTCCCGCTAACGCGGCTCTGCGCGGATGGACGATCGAGGACAACGCTGTGGGTGAGATCGACAGCGATCGCTTCCTGAACTATGAGCGCAGCGGACTTTCCATCACGGGGACCGTGGATCTCGTTCTAAAGCATAACTACGTTTCCACGGTGAATGCCCTGGGTATCTCTGTCTTCACGGCCCATGGTCCTCAATGCACGACACCTGTGATTCAGGGCAATTTTCTCACCATGAACGACGGCAACATCCGCGTCTCGGGATGTGTGAAGCCTGTCATCGACGGCAACACCATCACTTACTCGTACGGATATGGTGTGCAGATCGGAGGCAACAGCTCCGGTGCGACGATCACACACAATACCATCCATCACATCGCAAGGATCGGAAACGAGAACGCCTACAACGGTGTGGACTGCAATGGAGGTGCGCCGGATGGCACACTGGCTTATAACTCCATCGCGGCCGTCTGGGGCGCGGAAGCGACGTTTGAGATCGGGTGCAGCCGTTGGAGTGTTCACGACAATGTCTTCGATTCGAGTAACAATGTGAAGGGTGGTGGCCTTACCTTTTACATTCGGCAGGAATCCGTTCCCGGACTCAAAATCGAAAACAATCTTTACCGGCTCAACGCAGGAACGAGGCAGCAGTTCAATTACGGCGCAGGCGTCCCTGGGGTACGTTCCTTCCACGACTTCGATTGGTGGAAGCAGAACGTGGAGGCGAACGCCCAGCAATGCGTGGCGGGTAAAGACGATCGACGCTGTTCCTTTGCCAATACGGCACCGTACTCGCTTCCGGAGTCAGCGGCCAAGCTGGCAACCTCTCAACCCTCGGCAGCGGGCTTTACCGCAGTACCCGCTGTACAGCGCTTCATGAGCACAGCACCTCGCGCGAACTGGCAGCCCTGAGATAAGCAGGCGCTTATAGCAACTCCTGGTAGACAGCGGTCGTTTCGGTGGTCATCCGCGCGACACTGAAGACCTCCAGATGCTCGCGCGTCTGATGCTTCAATCGTGTGCGCAGCGTGTCATCTGTCAGCAAAAGTCTTATCTTTGCAGCTAGATCTGCGGGATCGTTCACACGGACCAGCAGACCGGTCTTCCCATCTTCGACGATCTCCGGTATGCCATCTACATCGGTCGCAACGATGGCGCAGCTCGCTGCGCGCGCTTCAATCAAAGCCAGACCGAAGGCTTCACGTCTGGAGGCAAGAACGAAGACGTCTGAGGAAGCAAGATAGGCACGGGGATCCGCCTGGAATCCTTCAAAGTGAATACGATCGCTGACAGGGGAATCTGTGGCGTACGCGTGAATCATCGCCTCTTCGGCGCTTCCTCCTCCAACCAGGTAGAGAGCAGCGCCAGGGAACTCCTTAGCAATCGATCCGAAGGCCTCGATCAGTTCAAGGATCCCCTTGCGCACCGTCATTCCCGCAACGCTGACGATGGCTGGCCGGGCGAGTTCTTTGATGGGTAGGTCCGGACTCAATCTTTTCGTACCCAGCATTCCATTCAGCACAATGCAGATGCGGCCAGCAGACAGGCCAACTCGCTGCAGATCCTCTGAGACCGCGCGGCTCACCGCAATCACGCGATCTGCCAGCTTTGCCGTTCCCAGCTTTTCGTCGTGAATATTGTGGAGATGCATCACCAGCGGGATTCGCAGGAGCTTGGTCAACGGCCACGCCAGGACGAGGCCTGTCCGCATGTGCGCATGCACGACGTCCGGACGGAACGTGCGGAGAAGGCGGAAGAGCTTCCACGATGTGGCCAGCTTGTTACGCCAACCTGCGTGCGGAAAGGTAAATGTCTTCACACCCGAAGCTTCAAGGAGTGAAATCCAGCCTCCGCCCCCGGACATGAATGCGACTGTCATGCCGCACTGCACCTGCTCGATGGCCAGGTCCACTGCCACGTTCACGATGCCGTTACCGAGACTGGAGACGCTATTTGAGAGATGCAAGATTCGAAGCTCTCGCGCGTTCTTCATGAAGCTTCCTGGGCCTCGATTGGACGAAATTGAAGGGTGGTACCGGAGTAGAGAGGCGCTGTTGCCTGCAACTCCTGTGAGGCAAGACTGACCATGATGCTCGTCCAGAGCAGCATGCCTGTAGCCGAGGGGAAGATACCCATCGTCGGCACCTGTACCACCAGACTGATGAGGCCGGCCTTCAGCGCCATCAGATCCGTTGTACCCGAGACTCGAAGCGCAGCGGTGACGGCTGCGGCGAAACCAAAGATGAAGACAAGCGAGCCAGCCCATCCATAGGTCAGTGTTACCTGCTCGATGCCGTTATCGTTCTGATAGACGCCTTGGATGGTTGCGACACCATAGGATGGTCCGCTGCCACCCTCCGAAGCCCCGCTGCCACCGAATCCGTTTCCGAAAGGTTTCGCGAGAAACATCGTAATCGCCTGCTGTTGGCTGGCCAGGCGCTGGTTCACGCTACTATCCTCTTTGAGATTGGTAAAGCTCGACAGGCGAGCGGTCAGGAGCTCGTCCACCTCTGGAATTTGCGTCAAGACTCCCATCAGAGCGATACATCCGAAGAGGGCGAACGCGATTTGGATGCGTCGCTTGGCGGGGAGAGAGAAGACCGCGAAGAGCATACCCGCCGCGCCGCCCACCCATGCGGAACGGCTGGATGTAAGAGCGAGCGTCATCAGCGCGAATGGCATTGCCGTATAGCGTAGCTTGCGGGTGGAAGAGACACACAGCAAAAGTCCGAAGATGAGAAAATCCGCCAATGTCTGTGGTGCATTCATCGTCGAAAAGACACGGACCTGCAAGCGTTCTGGAGAACCGATGGTAGACAGGCTGGAGTTTTCCATCCAATACGCGTCCCATGGTGCGAGAACAAGATATTGATAGACGCCATACAGTCCCATCGCGAGAATGCCAAAGAGAAAATTGTTCCGAACGAGCGAAAGAATTTCTTCCATGTACTCTCTCTGATCGAACAAGTAGAGCGCAAATGCAAGCGGCCCAATCCATGTCACAAGCTCCTGCACCATGCCAAAAGGAGAGTGGGTGAGGAAACCGACCACGGCGGCGTAAACCATCGTCGTGACTATGAGGACGACCGAACGAAGACGTACGGACGAGAGAATGATCTGGAGACGCCGCAGCGTGGGCATACCGGCAACGCAGGCCAGAATAGGAGTTGCGATCACCATCGCAGCCGTCTGGGCCTGGAGGTGATACTCGATCATCCGGCGAACCATGGGAGCCAGGAAGAAGAGCCAGAGCACGAGGGTGATGTAGTGAACCCGCGAACGCCTCTTCATGTACCAGCCCATCATGAATCCCGTGGCGGGAATGAGATACATGAGTCCCTGGGCAAGAGGCGTGAAGGCGAGCAGGATGCTGCCAGCGAGAAAACCGATCAGCATATTGCGATACTTTTTGTTCTGCTTCACTTCCAGTAGGGTCAGTGGCATACGGTTACACTCTCACGCCTTTTTTCCGTAGTGCTGACAGAAGCAGGTTGAAGTCGTCGCGGTTGACGAACAAGCTGGGTGGCCTGACCTTCAGAACAAAGATAAAGCTGCCGTAGATGAGCGCAAGCCGTGTAAGGGTAGAAATCAGAAGCGCGACCGCCGCGCCCATGGTTCCCCAGCGCGGGATCAGCAGGAACATCATCGGCACGCTCACCGCAAGACCTACGCCCTGCAGAAAAGTCACCAGGCCAGGTTTACCCAAAGCCATGAAGGCCTGCGCCAGAACAAAGGCGCATCCGGCAATCGTGACCTCCACCAGAAGGAGACGCAATGTTAGCGCGGACTTCGCATACTCCGCACCGTAGAAGATGCGAAGCAGTACAGGCCCGAGGATTGCGATACAAAGTGCGCAGAGGCTCGTAATCGCTGTGCTGACACGTGCGGCACGGGCGGTCATTGCCACCGCTTGCTCGGTCGACAGGCCCGTGGCCTTCGGGAACAGCACAGTCACCACCGACGCCTGAAAAATGTTCAGCATCCGCGAGAGGCTCAACATAACGACGTACACACCCAGGTCGGCGGGACGCAAGAAGCTCACGACCAAAACCTGATCCACCTGGAGGGCGAGCGCGCCAATAAGATCAATACCGTACGAACGAATGCCATAGCTCAAAAGGAGCTTCTGTGTTGTAAAGCTGATTCGTCGATCGCTTCCGAAGAGTTTCCGGGAGCGCCACGCAAGAAGGAAGAAGGGGGGGATAGCCGCGAAGATGTAAGCGCTGGAAGCGGTCAGCGTGTTGAAGTGGTGCGTCCCCAGCAGTATCAGCAGAGAAGTGAGAATGACCGCCGGGTTCAGGATCTGAGCGACGTTGGAGGTAGAGAATGCACCCGTCGCTTCGATTCCACCACGAAAGATGAGCGTCGTACTGCATAGAGGTGTGACGATCAGGAACCACTGTGCCGCGTGGATCGCCCAGAGAGGATACTGATGCAACCACATGGGCATGCAGATCGCACCCACAATCGCGACAATAATGGACAGCACCGTACTCATGAACAAACTGTTGACCATCAGCGTTTCGGTCTGTTTTGGCCGGTTGCGAATGTAATAAATCAGAGCGCTCGGCAGACCGAAGGTGGTCATACCCGCGAGCAGCGAAGACCACAGGGTGATCGCTGCGAGTTGTCCTCGACCGGCGGGCGCGAGGATGCGCGCCGTCATGATCCCTGTGAGAATATTCAGTCCCTGAATGAAAACGCGGGAGCCAATCGTCTGACTGATGATCCGCACACCGCGCGATGCAGGAGTCACGGTCTTGATGACAGGATCGATCGGAGCATCCTTCTCAGTGGTGGCGGACATTTTGTTGTATCTTCTCCACTCAACTGCGGTTGAGGATGAAATAGGATCGTGGTCGATTGAGGAACAATCTTCAGCGTCGGATGAGAGTTCCGTTCACTCTCATCCCGCTGAAGATTGTGTACTCATCAAAAAATGGATATAGGGATTAGTAGGCCCTGTATCTTTGGAACTCGGTGTCCAGCGCGCCCATCTTGGCCACAGCTTCAAGGTATGGGAAGTTCTGTTCGGTAGCGGCAGCAGCCTCCAACTCGGCCTCGTGCTTACGCGAACTCACAAAATATACGGCCATCGATGCAAGGAAGAGGGAAGTCATGATGCCCAGGAGCGAGTCGATCAAAGGACGTGGACGAACCGGCGAAAGAGAAAACGTCGGATACTGCACCACACCGAAGTTCAACAAACCACTGTTATCCATGGCGGCAGACATACGCGCGGAATCCCGCTTTTGGATATACAGCTGATAGTTCGTGTTAAGCGTGTTGGCATTCTGCTGCAGCGTCTTGAACTCGAGTTCATCCTGCACGAGGGACTTTAGCTGGTTTTGAAGATCGTTGATCTGGGCAGTGAGCGCGTCGCGGCGCCCCGTGACAGCCCGAAGGTGCGCGCTCTCGCTGGCATAGTTCTGATCCACAACCTGCCAGGTTGGATTCACGCCCGTTGCGCGCTCCGTTGTGGAGTTCGTCTGCAGGCGTGTGAGTTCGTTCTGAGCCTCAGCGATTTGAGAATCCACCTGCTGGACCATTCGATCGGTGGGCTGATACTGCGTCAGCAACTGCGCACGCCGCAGATTCAACTGCGCCAGTAATATATTCACCTGATCCAAGGAGCCCGCAGCAGGAACCACCCGCTCCGTAGTGTTTTGACGCTGCGGAACGGAGCGCAACTGTGCGCCCACAACTCCCAGGCGATGCTGGACTTCGCTGATCTCTGCGTCGGCAGAGCGCTGAAGAGTCATCGCATCGGCCAGGGCGCGGGAGATATCCGCCTCTTTGTCCGCGACGGTTACGAACTTGTGCTGCTCTTGAAAGTTGGCGAGCTTCTGCTGCGCATCACTCCACTGTGACTTGTAACGCTCCGCTTCGTTTTCAAAGAACTTCGAAACGCCCGTAGGCTGGCTCAGCGCCTTCTGCTTCGTCATAAACACATCGAGCAGGCGGTTCAACTGGAGGGTCGCCTGATGTGGGTCGGTCGCAACGAAACTCACATCGATGACGTGAGATTTGCGCACTGGACTTACAATCAAACGCTTGCGGAACGTTGATACCTTACCTTCGTGCTCCATCTGAGCCTGTTGAGTGTGGCTACTCTGCTGTGTCCAGCCCGGATCCACAACGTCATCCAGAACATCCGAGCTGCCCAATACTTCGACCGCCGAATTAACATCTTCCTCCGACACCTGCGTTGCGATGGGCTGAGAAGCAGCCGTCGGGTCCGCCGAGATAATAATGTTTTTCCGGGAGTTCTGGATCATGAGGCTCATGTCCGACTCATACTTCTTATGGCTAAGGCCCACATAAGCTGCGGTAAGCAGTAAACCGGTGCAAAGGATCGAACCGAACAACAGCTTATGCTGGCGCAGGGTCTCAATCGGTTTGGGCTTTGGAGGCAAGCGCTGAATCGCGGTCTGCCCGCCGGGTAGCATGTTAGCCATGATCTCTCTCTCTTTACCGGTTCGATCTAAAAACACGGCGATATCGTTTCGTGTCCGACAATCGACAGGGCATAGACATCAGGTTCGAACGCAAAGATCGACTACCGTCAGTCTACAGTACATAGGTCCGAGCACTTGTAATACCAAACTCCTGTCCTCGTGCCTATGCTCCCCGGATGTCTACGGATGTGAGCGTTTATTTAATAAGATGACGTAAGTCCTCGCCATTTCGCGACATATGTTATCGGCGTGTAATATCCAAGCAACCATGTTGCCAGCCCCAGACTTGAAACTCATTGCTTATGACCTGGATGATCCTTGCGATCAATCTTTGTGGGCGGGCACCGCAGCGCACATCGTGCACAATCTGCGCGATGCTGGGGCGGAGGTCGTTGTTTCCGGGCGACATGCTCCGAAACTCCGGAGACTGAGTAAGACCCTTCAGTACAACTACTTCCATCGCATCCATAAGCAGTACTTCCATGCCGAAAGGGATGCCTTTCAGGCTAAGCTCGGCGGACTCGCGGGCAGCCGTGCGCTCTCTCGTATCAGGGATGCCGATGCGTGCGTTGCGTTCTTTCCTGCATCGGTCGCCTACCTTGAAACTTTTTTACCGATTTTTCTGATTCACGATGCCAGTTGGAGTCAGCTACTCGAAACCTATCCCCATCTTTCTCCCACTCGCCAGGTGCCGCGCATCGTTCGCTCCGGCGCCGATCTGGAACGGCGTGCATACACGAGGAAGAACGTCTATCCCATTCTCACCTCACATTGGGTGGCCGATCGCCTGACAAGGGAGTACAACCTCGATCCGCAGCGGATTTCGATCCTGCCCTTCGGCGCAAACTTCAACGAAGAGCCCGAGCGTGACTTTGTTGAAGAGCAGATTGAGCGTCGGGGACAGGGAAGTTGTCGGCTTCTTTTTGTCGGCCGCGATTGGGAGCGAAAGCGCGGTCCTTTCGCAGTGGAAGTTTGTGAGATTCTCAATGCACGAGGCCTGCCGACGGAGCTGACCGTTGTTGGGGCTCCACCCCTCCATGCAGGGCCGCACGTACATTTCACGGGCCTGCTGAGAAAGACTGTCCCTGAGCAAAAAGCGCGTCTCTCTCGCCTCTACGCCGAATCTGACTTTTTCCTGATGCCGTCCCTGGCGGAAGCGCAGGGCATCGTCTTCAACGAGGCAGCAGCCTACGGCTTGCCTGCACTCGCGCGCGATGTCGGAGGAGTTTCGGCCGTATTGGATCCAGGCTGGAGCGCACTTTTCCCCGAAGACGCTCCAGCAACGTTCTACGCAGACTGGATTGGTTCAGCCTTTCGCGATAGGACACATTATCGCCAACTCGCACATGCAGCACGCGCAGATTATGAAGCGAGATTGAGCGGTCCTGTCTATGCGGGCCGATTAATCGAAATCATCCGGTCCAGGCTGGATGCGCCTAGTGGTGAGCTATAGGCGCGAATAAAAGTGAATAGAGCACATGCTCCGTCAGGAGTAGTACGGCCGTCCGGTTTCTGAGCAGCGTTCCACATCGGATTAGTCATGGTCGCAAAGTAAATACTCAGAGTCCAGCTATAAAGAGATGCGTTCGCCCCAGTCTTTCCATGCACAACAGTAATAACCCGAGTGTGCAATAAATTGCAGAAGAAGGATTTAAATTTTCCCTAAAGTTGTATTGAAGTGTCACTTGGGCAACCATATAAAACTCTTACGTCGAGAAACTGCACAGCTATGCACGACGTGGAGATTTATCTTGAAAAACTTTCTCGTTCTTGCTTTCCTCGCTCTCACTTTGTTTACATGCTCCGCATCCGCGACAAGCTACTATGTCTCGCAGTCTCTCGGAAACGACACGTACCCCGGCACTTCCACCGCGAAGCCCTTCAAAACCTTGGCGCGCGTCGCGGCTCTCACCGGCCTTAAGGGTGGTGACGCGATTTATCTGCGCCGCGGTGATACCTGGCATGAGCAGCTCACCGTTCCTGGAAGCGGAACCTCCACTTCCAGCCGCTTGACCATCGACGCTTACGGACCCGGCAGTGCGCCTGTGATCAATGGCGCGGATACGGTCTCTGACTTCAGCCTCATCGCCCCCGACACCTATCAGGTCCGTCGTTCGGAGCCCACGCATAAAGTCTTTGTAGACCTCGCCTATGGCGATTCAACGCCTCTCAAGAAGCTTTCGAGCCTTTTGGCGACAATTCTGACGCCTGGTTCCTTTTATTCCGACTCGGACACCCTCTACGTTCATCTCGTCGATGGCTCCAATCCTTCGAGTCACGTCATCGAAGCCAGCGGGAATAGCCACGCATACGGCGTCCTTTCTCTCGACCGCTCCTATGTCACGGTCCAGAATCTCTGGATTGTTCGTACGACAAACTCCGGTGTAGCCTTCATCCTTCAGTATTCGAATGTCTCGGGTACCTCCGGCAATCAGAACAACACCCTTAACCGACTCACCATCCACAACTCTGGATCTTCGGCCCCCTTGTACTACGGCTTCGACGGCGGCATCCTTGTGCGTGGTAATGGATCCTCTGGTTCTATGGGACTTACGGGCTGGACGATTACCCACAACACCATAGGCCGTCTTGATTCGCCTGTTGGCCTGAACTATAACATTGGCGGCATTGAGCTTCGTGGCGTCACAGGAGCCATGATCGACACAAACATCGTCCAAACGGGTACGGCTATGGGGATTCAGGAGCGTCCGTACGGGAAGACGGCCTGTTGCTCAGCCAACAAGATTATGTCTAACTGGCTTTCAAATAATGAAGGCAACATTTCCGGGCAGAGCCCGAATGAGCAGGTTGTCTCGAACATAATTGTGAACAGCCGCGGTTTCGGGATCCAGGTCCATGGAAACGCCCTGGTCTCTGGCAACAGCATGACTCATCTGGGAAAGAGCACGGACGGAACTTTGTACAACGGTATCGACGGATATGACTCGCCGAATACTCTGTATGCAAACAACTCGATTACGGATGTCTGGGGCTGCTCGCTCACGATCGAAGGTGCTTCTACTGGCGTCGTGGTCGACGGAGGTGTCTATAACTCGAACAACGCGTCCGGCTGCGCCCTCTATGTAACTGCCACCGCACAGTCAGTCAAGTTCACGGGAACGGCCAAATGGTTCGTGAACCCATCTGTAGCGAAGCCCTTCGGTTATCTGCTCACCAGCGTTGGTGATCGTATCAATCGCTACTCGAAGGAACAGTTTCTGGCGCTTACTAAATAGAAGGAAACGCCAGGATTGTTTCAAGCTGCAATGCAACTCTCGATTGGACCCTGTAACCAGGGTCCAGTTTTTTTAGTGCCTGTGACCGGTAAACAGCTGATAGGTAATACCAATCGTCACAGGCTTCGCATAGATGTGGCCAGAGTCAGTGACGGGAGTTGAGTAGCGCTGAATCTGCGCGTCCGCTTTGAGGGAGAAGGGACCCACCACTCGATACTCGAAGCCAACGCCCGGCGAAAAGACGTTGCTGGAGGAACTGGTATACGCGAACGTCTGCTCGGGATTCGCCCGCGCCGGTGAGTAGACGATCTTTCCAAGGCCGTACAGGACATCGACATAGGGAGTGAAGCGATTGAAGTTCTTGTCGAAACGGAAGCCGATCAGAACATTCTTCTGGTTGCTGATATTTCCTTTGACCACCGGATAGGTGCCCCTCGCTTCAAATGAGGGTTGTATGCCCCAGAAGCCATGAAAGCCGATATCTAGACCAGCAGTCACGCCCAGATTCTTTCCTCCGAGCAGTCCAGTCCAATTACCGGTTCCACCCGCGAAAGCTGAAACAGGGATCTTTCGAACGGCCGCAGCGTCTGCCTGCCCCTTCGCGTATTGACCACCCCTTGCGCAGAAGGCTATCAGAGCGAGTGCCCATCCTATTTTCTTTACTCTCATCCATCCCCATTCCTGATCCACCACGCAGTGGCAGTGAAGCTCTTGGAAGTCGCACCGTCACGCTCCATCCTATCCCCTAAGATGCAATCGATCTGGATAATGCTGTAAGGACCTTACGACTATGTTCTCGTGGGCTATGAACCGAGGGGTGCTCGTCACGCAACCGCCAGTAAAGTACCCTTGCAGTCAGACACCTTGTTGAATGCAAACATCCGGGATTCAGCGAGGAGTGAAAGCGTTGGTGAGAGAGAGAAGCATGCCGCAACAAGATAGCCCATCTCGTCCGCTCACGGTGACGGTCCTCCTTTGTACGTATCGTCGTAAAGACGATCTGGCTCGCTGCCTGAGTGCTCTGGAACTCCAGACCCGTCTGCCCGATGAAGTTTTGCTCACCGTCCGGGATACGGACACCATTACCCTGGATTTTCTCTCCGCATCGAGCTATCGTCTGCCGCTTCGTATCATTTCTGTACAGATTCCAGGGCTGGTCGCCGCGCGTAACGCTGGCATTGCCGCCTTGAAGACAGACATCGTTGCAATGATTGACGACGATACCTATCCCGCAGCCAACTGGCTCGAGAACGTCTGCCAGCACTTTGCCGCGGATCCAAAGCTGGGGGGCCTCGGCGGCCGAGATCGTCCGGCTGGCGATAACGTAAAAAAAATTGCGCGTCAACCTGTGGTCGGCATCCTGCTCTATTATGGCAAACACATTGGAAATCACCACGCTGGCATTGGGCCGGCACGTCCGGTCGACCTTCTCAAAGGCGCGAATATGAGCTTCCGTTCCGAGGCGGTTCGGCAGGTGGGTTTCGACTCGCGGCTGTCGGGCACGGGCTCGCAACCTTGCGAAGATCTTTCCATTTCGTTGCGGGTTCGCCGCGCGGGTTGGAAGCTTGCCTATGATCCCGAAGTCCTCGTAGATCACTACGAAGGCGCAAGAGAAGAACAGCGTCACTACGCCGCGATGCTTCCTGTCAAAGATCCAAAAGCTTTCGGAGAGGTGACCTATAACTGGGTGGTTACTATCTGGGACGAGTTCTCGCCTTTCCGTCACCTGGTCTTCATTGCATGGCAGTTCTTCGTGGGCACACGCGTGCGCCCAGGCCTGATTCAGGCTTTACGATTCACGAGCTCGCTTGGCAGCATCTCCTGGCAGCGCTTCTGGTACACGCAGCAGGCAGTCGCGTCGGCGTACGGAGATCTTTATCGTGCAAGGTTAAGCGGCTCACGCACGTAAGCCGGATTTTTTTCTGTTGCAGAAAGAGCGTCCAGTGTTGTCCGGATGATCCCGATCAGCTTCTGGGTGTACACCTGGTTGCTCAAGCGGGCTTCGAAGTCGTTGCGCGCGTTCTCGGAGAGCAGGCGATAGCGTGCTCGATCCTGAAAGACATCGTGCAGCCACACCGCGTATTCGTTTTCGCTTGCTTCCAGCGGCAGCAAGATTCCCCAATTGCTCCGCACAACGGTTCCTACACCGCCTACATCGGTTGCGGCTACCGGAAGAGCATAAGCAGCAGCCTCGTTGAAGACAATACCCTGGGCCTCTGCCCGTGTGGGCATCACGAAAAAATCACTCGTCGCATACAGATGCTGGAGCTGCGCCATCTGCTCGGGGATCTCTTTCTTCAACATACCGTGCACCTTCACAAACGCAGGCATATTCTCGGGCGAACATCCCACGACATGCAGGGTGGACGGCGTCCCAAGCGCATTCAGAGCGCGCGCGATCTCCACTGCAATCGGGCCACCTTTCCGTACAAATTCACGACCGACAAATAGAAGACGGCAGTGCTCGCCCGTGCGCGCGGCTGCAGCCTGCATCACAGAGTCCCGACTGGGTTCCTCCGTAAAGTTCGCCCCAAAGGGAAGGATGTGTACCCGGCGAGGATCCATGCCGCCTTCCGCGATGGCCCGATCTGCGGCCCATGCCGATGTCATGACCAGGTGCAGATTGGGTTTTGAAAATGCCTTTTTATCCAGCTCATATCCAGCGCGGACGATGTGCTCTGGCTGACGGTCTGCGGCGAAGTAGGGATACATTTCGACAATCTGCCCCCATGTCGCATCCAGCAGCACAAAGATGGGTTGAGGAACGTCCAGGTAAGCCGCAAACGCTGCAGAAACCGTCAGGATCGCGTCTGCATCCCTGTGTTGACGGAGCCTTCTGTTTCCAAGGGCCGTGTAAAACCGGGTTATAAGGTCGTGACGGTCGGGATGATAGTGCAGATTGCGAAAGATGCGATAAGCGTGAAACAGGGAAGCGCGAAGAACCCTCCGGAGACGGGGGACCAAATTTCCTACGGAGGTGACCTTTTGGCCTGCCCTGCGCAGGCCGGAGATGACATGAGCCGCAGATCCAGCCCAAAACTGCTTGTCTTCCGGATCATGCACGTCATAGAAGACAAGGTTCAGGGAATCGTGATCCATGCAAATTCCTTTCCACTCCCTACATCCGGGGCGCCACCTTGGCGGCGATTCATGGTCCCAAGTACCTCGGATCAGCTGCCCCTCAGTATGGACTTTCTCCGAGTGTACTAGGGCAGTCGGAGAAAGTCCGTACGCGAGGGGTCTGCTTTGTGCCGTCTACGAAGGTCAAAGACTGCTCCTGTAAAAAGTCTTTTTTTATGTGAAGACAAGGGTTTAACGTGGGTTTTCGTTAGACATCTCAACGCTATGCTTAAGCTTGAATTCCGGCCTGACATTAAGTTGACCCTTTCCGCTGGAATTCCTAATGCTTATTTCCAGATCGAAGCTAAAATAGGAATACATACTTCATATTTTCAAATATTTCCGCTGATACGGATTTGTCTCAGCCTATGATTGGTCCCAGATGTCTACCGTCACGACCAAAGTTTCGATCGAATCCGCTGAAACAAAGCGCAAGGTGTCCCTTTCTAATTCGTGGAAGGGAATGCTGCTCGTCGTTCTTCTTTATGCGACAACCTTCGGCATTCTCATCAGCGCGCTTCGTGTCCAATATGGCTTTCCCCTCGATGATTCCTATATCCATCAGTCGGTAGCTCGCAACTTCGCCCTCCACCATACGCTCGGCTTCGTGATTGGTCACCGGTCCTCTGGCGCTACGAGTCTTTTGTGGGAGATTCTTCAAGCCAGTGAATACAAGCTCTTCGGTGGCGTGGCTCATCCTGTGCCGTACAACCTTGGTCTCAGCTTCCTTTTCTTTTCGATCATCGGGAGCGTTCTTTACTTGATCGCCCGCCAGGATGGTATGTCCTGGAGACTTGCGGGTATCCTTGCCGCCGCCCCCGCATTGACCGGGAACTTCATGTGGCTTGGCCTCATCGGCATGGAGCACCTGCTGTTTGTTGCGCTTTCCCTACTTTCGATCGAATGCTGGTTTCAGGATCCCCCCAGTCGATCAGGAACAGCAGTCTGGACTGGCATCTTCACAGGGCTGGCGGCGCTCACACGGCCTGAGGCGATTGTCCTGGCTCCTTTGCTGTTCCTTAGCAGCTACTTTTACAAAACCGGCCGACGCTTGAAGGATATCGCAATTGCTGGCAGTATCTGGGCATTCATGGTGTTGATCGAGCTAGCGGCGAATATCTGGACCTCAGGTTCTCTTATGCCAGCCACGCTCAAAGGCCGCTCCTGGCTATACTTCCACACGACGGGCGGGCCGCACTCACTCCACTCCATCTCGCGCTACTGCGGTGCATGGGTGCAACGACTTCCTCGTCAATTCAGCACACGTTTCACCGAGCAACTGGCCACGCTTCACCAGATCAAGAGCGTCTTCGCGTTCATAGGTATCGTTCTTCTGCTCCTCACCCTCACGGGAGCGTATTTTCTTCTTCGTCACCGCCCTCCACCACCGCGGTTTAGTTTTCTCATACTCTGGGCGGCTATCCACTTCCTGACCTACATGTTTACCTTCCCGGCCAGTGGACACGGTGGACGGTATCAACCTCTTACCCTCCTTCTGTTCTTTCCGCTTCTTTTTTTCGGCATTTATGGCATCTTCCGACATGGCATCCACTTGCCAAGGCAGTGGTCCATCGGTCTGGTGGCCATTATCATGATGGTGAGCGGAATTGCCTCCCTTCGCACCTGGTACCGAGTTACGGTGGACGGAGTTGGCCATATTAATCAGGTCCATGGCGAGATAGCCAAGTGGATGGACACCAACCTGCCCCCGGATGCGCGCGTAGCGGCATTTGATATCGGACGCATCAGCTACGACTGGCATGGTCAGATCATTGACCTGGGCGGTTTGGTTGATCCCTCCTACTTTCACTTCCTGGCAGAAGGGAAAGTTCCGACCTATCTGCGACTTCAGCATGCGCAGTACGTGATTCTGCCCGACTCCGGCATCGAAGATATGGGATTCGGCAAATTGCACGGAATGCAAAAGCTGGTCAGCAAATGCAGCGAGCACGATCCTTGGCTTCTAGGCTTCCGTTACACCATTCACGCGACCCGCTGCCAGGAGCTTTATCGCATTCCGTAATGCGTACGCATGGAACCGACGAGGCTAACACGCCAGGATGCGACAAACTGAGAGGAACATCCCCCTCAAGGATTCAGGCATCTGAATTGCAACGGAGTTATTTGTTCTTAACGCCCTGGCACTGGAGATGCTTATACGATCCGTGTGCACGTACAGGCATACTTGTAGATGTAGATAGGTTTGGGCTGAGAGATTGGATACGGAATGATGACGGTACTGCCACAGAGCACATGGAAACAGATGTGCTTTTTTATATTCGGAGCATGTCTATTCATCGGCATGACTGGCTGTGCATCTAATCCGTCGGGAAGCGGCTCAGGTTCCACGGGTGGCGGAACTACGACAAATTACCCCAATTCCACAGGCAACTGGGAGATGACTGCAACTGCAACGAAGGGTGTCGTCCCGTTCAATACACTCGGTGGTTTCATCAATGAGCAGACGACGGGGAGTTCTCATCCCACTACCGGCGCATTCATGGTGCAGTCAACCGGTTGTTATTCGGGCATCGCCAATATCCCTATGCAGGGCGTTATCGAGGGACTTCGTCTCCATTTGGTCTCGTTTCCTCTTGAAAACCAGACGCTGGATATCAATGGTGCGAAGAACGATAATTCAACGCAATTTTCCGGTAGGTATACCGTGACTGGCGGTTGTGGCGATGGTGCGACGGGAACAATTACGGGAACGCAATACCCGACACTTAATGGAACCTTCACGGGTACTTTCCCCGGTGGCCAAACAATTTCACTTACTTTGTCCCAATTTACTTTGGGGACGGGCGATGGCGTGTTTCTCTTAGGAGGCTCAGCGAAGCTTGGAGGCTTCACGTGCTTCACGTCCGCGACTATGGCGTCTTCAAATGGGGCGGTATCAGGAAACACTATTGCCCTGAATCTCGCTGCAAGCGCTAACGAAACGATTGTGTCGACCGGTACTTTCGATGTTACCGCAAGTAAAATTACCTTGAATAACGTCCAGGTCTCAGGTGGTATGTGCGCTGGGAATCTAGGTGCAGTCACACTGTCGAAATAACCGTAGCGATGAACTGTCGTAGTTGCTGTATGCGCCTAACTGAGGCGTCGGAAGGGTCCCTGAGCCGTCGTGAAAAATGTAAGTGTGCTGAGCAAAAGTAACTTATGCCGTGTCGCTGGCTCTATCTTTTCCGGGGCGCTGATTTTATTTTGTGTCGGCGGTTGCGGCTACACGGGTTATCCACTTACTGGCGGTACCTCTGCGCCAGGATATTTGTATCTGACAGGGAACTGGCAGATGCAGAATACCTCAACTACTGGCACCTCCCCATTTTCCGCAATGGCAGGCGACATTAATGAACAGAACGATGGCGCCACAACCCACACTGTGACGAGTGTCTTTCAAGTGACTCCCACTGGTGCATGCTTCCTGGGCGCGGAGACTGTTCCTTCGCAGGGATCTTTGACGGGGACAGCTCTCGGACTGAACGGTTTTTCCGTAAATGGACAATACGTTACCTTCAGCGCCACCAAGGATGCCACAGCTACTCATTTGACGGGAACATACATCGTGCGTGGGGGTTGCGCTGGAGGCGCGGCCGGTACCTTCTCGGGAACAAAGCTGGCCAATTTAACAGGAACATATCGAGGGTCCACAAGCGCTACCGGAACTATGAGCTTTGCATTGTCCCAAAGCTCCGTACCGAACGGACTTGGTTATTTTTCTGAAAGCGGAACGGCTAACTTTAGTGGTTTCAGTTGCTTGATGAGCGCTACCGTCAATTCCTCCGTGAGTAGCGTGATCGGTGAAACGGTAAAACTGGTCATGACGGACAACAATCGGAACCCTGTGGTGCTGAATGGCACCTTCGCTGAGGACGCATCCGCCATAACTGTTACTTCGATCGAAAGCGCTGCAAGCCCCTGTGTCGCTACGACCACCCCGTTTACGCTCACGCGCTGACCTATCACCGTCCCCAAGCGGGTCTCCATCGCATCCATTCCAAGTGCGTGCGAAACGCTAAACGACGAGCTTTCTCTAAAGTGGAAATTATTTCCTCTTTAATGGGGAGGAAGGCCGTCCTTATCCCTAAAGGACGCAAAACTTTGCGTATTCCGCTTCGTCGGGTTGGCATGTCAATTGCAGGTAGCTATATAGGAAAACAATGTCTTCAGATCTGGAAGAGAACAAAGGCTGGAAGATGTTGAACCATTAGGGCTCCATCTATATGAAGCGGTAAGTCCTAATGCTGAACGTCACTGCTATCGTCGACCAATTTTGGTTCGACAAGGAAACAGATGACGCACCCGAGGGCGGAAGTTATTTTTTCTGCCGAAGGAAAATGCCAGTACTTTGGAGGAGCCAATTGTATACCTCAGATAAGACCCATGTCCAGAAGTCGGCCGATAATTTTTTGGAAGGCCTCCCGTCGGTCGATATCCTTACACCAGTTGAGCAGGTGTCATCCAAATACAAGATTGCGCGCGATATTCTTCCCATCCCGCTGGCGGGCATCGCCTGGGTTTGCGTGACCCACCGGATGGCCTTGCCGGATCTAGCGAACAAGTGGGACTTCCAGTTCTCGTTGTCGCGCCTTTTGGTACTGGTCGCTGCTTTTGCCGTTTGGAATCTAGCGATTAGCCTCCGTCCTAAGAGCAACCGGAACGATTCAGTCTATCTCCGCGAAGCAAGCACGCTCGTTGTTGCGAGCGCCGCCTGCGCTTTGCTAGTTGTACTTTGCGTCGGCTCGAAGTTCCGCGTAGAAGGCAAACTGCTTCCTCTTGCGTTTGCTCTGAGCGCTCTTCTGGGGAGCAGCCTGATCTTCCTGCTCATCGACGCGTGCGCACGTCACTTCGGAAAGCTGCAGAATCCTGAAAAGCCCCTCGTTCTGATTGTAGGATCCGGATCCAAGGCTGGTGCCGCGATCACGGAGTCCGCTCGTTCGCCGTACTCCGTCCTCGGTTGCGTGGATGACACCTTCATCGAAGATCCTAATTTGAAGGAGATGTATCTCGGTACGATCGATGAACTGCCTTCGTTACTGAAGCATCACCCGATTGAAGCCATTGTCATCACCTTGCCGGCGCGTTCGCAGTACGACCAGATTCAGCGAGCCATCAGCATCGCGGAGAACGCTGGCGTGGATGTTCACCACTCTACAACGTTCTTCACGACTTCCATCGTGAGTCAATCCAGTGCCTCGTCGGTTCTTGCAAAGGGCACAATGCTGCACGCTAAGCACTGGGATGTGCGCGAGTACATCAAACGCGCCATTGATCTTGTTATTAGTTCGGTTGCGATTTTTGTGTTCAGCCCTGTAATGCTTCTGATAGCTCTGGCGGTCCGGTTCACGAGCGAAGGTCCGATCTTCTTTGTACAGAAGCGTTACGGCAAAAATCGCAAGCACTTCCCCATGTACAAATTCCGGACCATGGTGGTGGACGCCGAAGCCAAGATGAAAGAACTGGAAGCCAAGAATGAGATGTCTGGCCCCACCTTCAAGATGAAGCATGATCCGCGCGTTACTCCCATCGGCCGGTTCCTTCGTCGCACCTCGCTGGACGAGTTGCCGCAGCTCTTCAACGTTCTTCTGGGCAATATGTCGCTCGTTGGGCCACGGCCACTCCCGATCCGCGATGTAAATCTTTTCCAGGAAGGATGGTTGCTCCGTCGCTTCAGCGTAAAGCCGGGCCTGACCTGCCTCTGGCAGATCAGCGGTCGCAGCAATACGACCTTTCACAGCTGGATGATGCAGGATCTCGCCTACATTGACGGCTGGTCTCTCTACCTTGACATGAGTATCCTCCTCAAAACTATCCCGGCGGTACTCAAGGGTAGCGGAGCGATGTAGCTTTACCTCGCGTACGGACACAGAATGAATCTTCTCGTTCGCACGCCCAACTTTATGATTCTTATGCCGTCGGCATAAAACAGTTTCCGTAGAAGAGGGATGAATGCATAACCATTTGCGATCAAGGTACCTTTGGCTCGCCGCTGTAGTTCTTATGCTGGTTTCGGCCGCAGGTGCGCAGCAAATGCAGCTGCAGCGGCGCAGTACCTACAAGCTGCATCCGGGCGATCAACTTACCGTGCAGTTCACCTATACGCCTGACCTGAATCAGCCTGTAACGATTCAGCCAGATGGTTACATCGTTTTGAATCCCACGGGCCCTGTCCAAATAGGCGGAAAGACAGTAGACCAGGCCACGACGATCATTCAGCAGGCTGCTGCCACACGTCTGAAAGATCCGGTGGTCTCGCTGGTTTTGACCGATTTTCAGAAGCCGTACATCATCGTTTCGGGACAGGTGCAGAATCCTTTGCGGTATGACATGCGTGAGCCCACCACCGCTCTGCGTGCCATTATGATGGCAGGTGGAATCACGAAGACCGGTAAAGAGAAGCAGGTCGTTGTCTTCCACGACATGGATGGCGATACACCCCAGGTGCGTGTACTCAACCTGAAAGACGTAGGAAAAGACACGATCTTTGAACACGATATGGCTCTCAGTTCTGGAGACATCGTTTTTGTGCCGCGCACTAAGGTAAGTCGTGTGCAGGACGTAGCGCAGCTGGCTGCAACCTTCGGCCTCTACCTGAACGCCGCTACATACCTGATTGTCCGTTAGAGAGATCGTGCCGACTCAGAATCGAAAACAGCGCATCCTTTATGTCGATCAGACAGCAGCTTTAGGGGGAGGGGAACTGGCGTTACTCTCCCTCATCAAGCAGCTTGATCGTAACCGCTTCGAACCCATTGTTATTTTGTTTCAGGACGGCCCTTTCGTCGAAAAGCTGCAAGGCCTCTGCGAAGTCCACGTCGTTCTGCTGGACGCCAGCGTCCAGGAGTTTCGGAAGGATGCCATCGGTATCCGTTCGGTACTGAACTTTGAGAAGCTCAAGATCTCGCTGGCTTATTTGGGCAACCTCGTGCGCACGATCCGACGTCTACGTCCGGACATCATTCATACCAATTCTCTAAAGGCCGATCTTCTCGGAGGCCTGGCTGCAAAGCTGCTTCGCATTCCATTGATCTGGCACGTGCGAGATCGCATTGCAGATGACTACCTTCCACCGCGCACCGTGAAGGTCTTTCGGCGTCTGTGCCGCATCTTGCCGAATTATGTCATTGCGAACTCTCAATCCACATTGGAGACGTTGTTCCTGCCCGCAGGCAAACCTTTCAGCGTCATCTCCTCCGGCTTCGATGTGGAGCGGATTCGCGATCTTGGCAGTCAGCAGGATTCTTTGCCGCAAACTATGCGTGACGGCGGAACGGTGAACATCGGCATCGTTGGACGTATTAGTCCTTGGAAGGGGCAGGAAATTTTTGCCCTTGCCATTGCTGAAGTACGGAAAGAATTTCCCGGTATCAAGGCACCGATCATCGGTGCGGCTCTCTTTGGAGAGCAGGAGTTTGAAACAAAATTGCATGACATTGTGCACAACCTTGCACTGGACGATGTAATTCAATTCCAAGGCTTCCAAAGCGACGTCGCATCAGCCATTGCACAGCTGCACATGCTCATCCATGCGTCCGTTATTCCTGAGCCGCTGGGACAGGTCATTGCGCAGGGTATGGCAGCAGGGAAGCCGGTTGTCGCAACGCGCGGCGGCGGAGCTTCGGAGATCGTCCAGGATGGTGTTACGGGCCTGCTCGTTCCTGCAAAGGATCACATAGCTCTCGCCGCAGCCATTCTTTCACTGTTGCGTGACCCTGAAGAGGCGGAAATGATGGCTCTGCGTGGACAGAAGTCAGCAATCGAAAACTTCGCGGAAGCTTCCATCACACGCAGAGTAGAAGCGGTTTACGACACGATGCTGCAGTAGACCATCGGGTAGCAGCTACAGACGAGTCTCCATCTTTGCATCGCGCTGTTGCAGCAAGGTCGTTAGCCGCTGTACCAGCTTCTGAGCAAAGAGTGTCCTGTCAAACTTTTCGGCGTGCCGACGCAGCTTCTGAGGATCCCATGGAATCGTCTCCGAACGAACGAGAGCGTCCGCCATCGAAACAGGGGTAGCTTCTGGAAAGAGGATGCCTGTCTGACCATCCACAATCGTATCCAGGGCGCCACCAACACCATAGGCAACACACGGTCGTCCGGAAGCCGCTGCTTCCAGTGGAGTGAGACCGAAGTCTTCTTCACCGGGGAAGAGGAAAGCTCTGCAGTGGGAAAGCAGATGAGTCACATCTTCATCGGGAAGACGTCCAGCAAACTTTATTTCAGTCCCGGCAAGAGCTTCCAGGCGAGGACGATCGGGACCCTCTCCAACGATGATGAGTTTTCTTCCAAGCAGCTTGCACGCTTCAATCGCAAGATCGACCCGCTTGTAGCCCACCAGGCGCGAAACAATCAGATAGTAGTCACCAATCTCCGCGGAGATAGCAAATCGCTTTACATCGATGGGCGGGAACATAATCTCAGAGTCGCGTCCGTAGTACAGACGTATGCGCTCGGCAATGACAGTTGAATTTGCGATAAAGACATCGACACGATCAGCCGACCGCTTATCGAGGTTGCGCAAAAGCCTGGTAAGGTTCCGCAGGAAAAAATTGACAAATACATTGAAGTCCTCGCGTCGTGCATAGTCCTCATAACGCCAGATCCACCGCGAAGGGGAGTGACAGTAGCAGACGTGCAGGGCATCGGGACGCTTCCGCAGCATCTTTGCGAAGCCGTAGCAACTCGACACGACCAAGTCATAACGTTCCAGCGCGATGCCACGCATCGCCAACGGATACAGCAGGAGATAGTGGCGATAGTATTTCCTGAGATCGGGAAGGCGCTGCATCCATGAGGTGTGAATCGTGCGCGTCTTCATATACTTTGATAGTCGCTGCTCTACAAGCACACTGGTATACAGATCTGCAGTGGGCAAGGCGCGCGCGATCTCTTCAGCAACACGTTCTCCTCCGCCAGCCTGTACAAAGTTGTCCTGCACAAACGCGATCTGTTGATGGGGGAAGAGCAACTGCTCTGGAAGAGAAGTGGCGGGCTCATGCTCAACAGATTCCTTCATCGAGGATCCTTTCAAACCACTGAGTTGCTTCATTGTAGTAAGCGTCCTGTCGAATCGGTCTTCCGGGTCGTTTACGGTCCTCACGGAAAAATATCCAATGGTTGTCTAGAACTGCTTTATCGGGAAGCTGGCTTATCGAGTGTTGCTGAGACCCGTAAAGCTAAGATGGTCTCCGCTGGCTAAGTGGGTGCTTCGAGAAGGAATATAACGATCCTCGTTGGATGCACCAAAATGCCGCCGGCAATTATTTTCGGAAGCCCGGCAGATCGACGCGACGTGCGATGTGATCCTGGATCCAATGCGCGTCCCACCATTCCTTGGGGTCAATCTGGACACCATCGAGCTGCATGGCGAAGTGGACGTGGTCGCCGCCTGCCATTCCAGTCATGCCACTCAGTCCCATCACCTGCGAGCGTTTGACCATATCGCCCACGTGCACATCGATCCGGCTCATATGGCCGTAGATCGTCTGCAGGCCATAGCCGTGGTCGACCACCACGCAGTTGCCGTAGATCCCGAGGGGAGCAGCCCATACGATCCGGCCGTCATTCGAGGCCTCGACCCCTACATGCTGCGTAACGGCGAGATCGTAGCCGAGATGCACCTGCTGATCGATCTTCTTGCCGTGGTAGATATAGCTGCGTACGTCAGCGAAGGTGGCTTCGGCCTGTGCGTGCGACTGGCGGGTAAAGGGCTGAGACCAGAGGAAGCTGTCGGCTGTCTTGAGGCGAAGGTCGGCCAGGGTCTTGTTGTTGGCCTGACGCATCTCGGTGTTGATTTTGACGAAGCGCGCAACCGGATCACCCGTGCCATTGGGATCGAGTTCACCGAGGACCTTCTGCAGGAACTGATCGGAGATCTGGATCTCGTGCTGCGTGTAAACCGGTTGTTCTTTCTTGGGGAAGATCACGGTGAGTGGTGTCGTCACATCGTTGCCGGCACCATTCGAGACGTAGACCAACGGAGTCGTGCCCGCAGGCATGTTCCAGGCAAAGGCGAACAGGGAAAAGAAGCCAGGCTTGCCGCCGGGCATGGGCCATGCACGGAACGTCTGATTCCCAACGCGGACGCCCGCGGAGGTGTAGGAGCCAGTAACGTTCATTGTCGCGAGATCGGCCATGCCGAGGTACAGGTAGTGCTGGTCGGAGTCTGCACTGACAAGAGGTGGCTGCGTGACCACGTTCACATCTCGCTCCAGGCGAGTGGTGCCATGAAACAGGCCTCCGGACGTGGCTTCGAGGATGAGACGCGCAGGTCCATCGTGCAATTGGGGCGTGGTCTTAACGCCGACTTCGAAGTTAAAGGTGGCTTCAGCGCCCTTTGAAGCCGCCGGAGTCTGCCAGGCTTGGTACTGCGCGCCGTTCTGAGACAACGTAGCTGTGAGCTTGCTGACGCCGTGAGGATCGTGAACGTGGACGGTGATGGGCGTGGCCTGTCCCACTGTGGTCACGGGTGTTGGCATATCGATCGAAGGCTTGCCGCAGCCGGTCAAAACCATGCACAGCGGAAACAGAAGGAGATGAGAGGAAGGGATGGGGATTCGCACAACTCAATTCTAGTCGAGAGTGCGTCAACTCATCGCGGAGCCTGCGAGCCTTGAGAGGCCTGCGGCGCTCTATTGCAATTTCGCCAGAGTTCCTCTCGAAATTGCATAGGTCCCAGCAAAAACGTCTGTTCCAGACAGTAGTGGGCATGGAGGTAATCGCGGAACGGCCCGGCATGGTCATGCGAGGTGGTGGGAATATCGGGATCCATCGCCACATATTTCGGCGGAGACTTTTGCAAAACATCGAGGATGTGCTTCACATCCTCGACGGAGGTGAAATCGTCATTGTTCACAAACTCGGCGTGCGTCGGGTTTTGCAGCCCAAGGTAAAGGATCGTGGCACCTTGATTGAACATGGAGTTACCAGGAGAGGTCCTCTGCTGAATCCAATCTGTTTCCTGCCATTGTCCCTTATCGGTGAAGGAAACTTCTCCTGTAGGTAGCAGGAGTTGGCGATGCCACTGTATCTGACGATGAACCGGCAGCCAGATCATGAGTACAGCGGAGACGCACCATAACGTGGAGCGGGCAACCTTACGTATCGCTCCGGGTTGACCGAGCGTCGCAACACAAACCAGAAAGGCTGGAGAAGCCACCGTACAGAGACGAAAGAACGTGGGGCCAGAACAGATCGCAAGGAAAAGAGCGATTCCCACGAGATTGAGCAGGAGTATAGGCTTTCGCTGATCCTGTGTCTCCGCAGTTTTCACTCTCAAGTCATACAGGCTAAAAAAATAAACATAGGGAACCAGCGCATAGATCACAAGAAATGGAAGCAAGCGCACGAGATCCGCAACGCCGTGAAGGGGTGGCAGCGCGTGAAGATAGATTCTGGGTGAATTGATTGGCCCCGAGAGGCCAGTCAGTGGAAAGATTAAAAGATCGAAGATGAGGCGATGGGCTCCCGCCTTGTATGTGTAATAGCCAAGAACGCTCGCGCATAGACCGATAAAGGGCAGAAGCAGCAGGACGATCTGCTTCCATAAGCGGATCATGCCATCAGCCCGCAGAAGCACAAAATAGACAACCAGGGCGAGGAGAACTAACGAGCCCTGAACTTGCGTAAATAGTGTCACAATGCCACAAAGGGTTCCTGCAACCGCGATACGCCAGGGTTCTTGTCCATGTATCAGCACGGCCACTGACGACAATGCAGCCAGTGTGCCCCACCAGTGATGCGTGAGATCCATCGCGCTGCTGAGATCGAAAGCAAGAAAGATCAGCATCGGCAAAAACACGACGGGCCCCCGCAGAATCCGCCGGGCGATCGAGGTGATGATGAGACAGAGGGCCGTGCCAAGCACAATGTGCCAGGCCTCCAGGACCCAGGCACGCACTCCGAACAGTCTGAAGCCCAGCGCGTAAAGAAGGTCTGTACCCGGAGTTACGAGCTCGAAGAAGTCCCGAAAAATAACCTGGCCGTGAAGAATGCGGAGTGCACGAGAAAAGAAAAGAACTTCATCGCCATTCACTGCGAAAGGTACAGCTGGGATGTGAAATGTCCTCAGATACAAAAAGGCGAATGCAATGCTAAATGCCAACAGATTCGTTTTTGTTGCATTCTTCAAATCCTTTTCGGCTTTCAATTTCAATGTGCTCATGGATCGTCTCAACCTTGCGCCTGGCCGACACGACTTTACGTGGGGACCAGACTAAATCTTAAATATACGAATGGGAGGGTATGCTGCGCCCATCTGCGGCAAAACTAGTGCATGGTCGCGAAAGAGATGTCTTTCTCTTGTAAGACAATGATCAATCTTTGTCGGCCCTAACTTCGCAAACAGCGCAGCTTGCCCGGGGCTCAGTTTGCTAGATCCGGAGAGAGGTAACGATATGGTTCCGCCTGGTGTGGTGCACGACTACGCCAGGCCGAATTGGAACGCCTTGGCTTCAATAAAATCGCGCGGGGACGCTTTCTGAATTCACGAAATCTTCATGTTTTAAAAGCGCACGCTTCTGCAAAATGATATGAAGCCACTGGAAGTAGAGAGAGTGCACTGCGCCGCGACATCCCACTGCCGGAGGGGTCGCTGTGTATTCAAATCGCTTGAAGCAGGGACCGCTTACAGAGTGGTGTGCTCTAAAGCAAAACAAGGAAGAGGAGCGAAGGATAAGACTTCGCCCTCCATCCATATATTTTTGGAGACGCCGTTGATGTTTTGCATTCTGTTTTTTGTACGCTGCGCGAAGGCAGCTATAGTTCCTGCCGCGCTTCTCTTGAGCTTTTCAATTTCTGCTGCGGCGCAGAAACCACACATCCTCATGATCTCCATCGACGGTATGAAGCCGGAGTATGTAACTCAGGCAAAAGATCACAATTTGAATCTTCCCGTGCTCACGCGCTTCCTCTCGGAGGGTACTTATGCTGAAGGTGTTCTCGGCGTCACTCCCACAGTAACGTACCCCAGCCATACGACGATGGTTACGGGTGTATGGCCGATTGAACATGGCATCCTGGCAAATACTTTGTTTGACCCTCTCGTCGAGCATAAGGGCGAGTGGTACTGGTACTTTCGCGAACTAAAATCGCAGACGCTCTATCAGGCAGCTGACGCCGCAGGCTTGAAGACCGCGGCCGTGGGGTGGCCTGTAACCGTTGGGGCGCCAATCGACTATCTGATTGCGGAGTTTGGACAGTCTGAGAAGGCGAATGTCCCGCAAGGTGACATGGTAAAGCCCATTGATCTGAAAGATACGATCGGTACGCATGTTGCGGAGAGTGCCAAGGGTGACGAGAAGAAGATGGCCTGGTCAATCGGCATCATCAATAACTATAACCTCAACTTCATCCTGGTCCATCTGACCGATCTGGATCACCAGCAGCATTTGCATTCTCCTTTTAGTGACGAGGCAAACCGTACCATCGAAGTGATCGATCACCAGGTGGGCGAACTGATCGACGCAGAGATGAAGCAGAATCTGGATGCAAAGATTGTGATCGTGTCAGACCATGGCTTTGTCCGAGTCGATCACAAGGTAGCTCTCAATGCGATCTTTGCAAAGGCTGGCTTGATCAAGCTGCGCCCAGGCAAGATGAATGACGGCACATCGACCGTGGTCTCGTGGGATGCAGAGGCATGGGAGTCCGGTGGCACGGCGGCGATTATGGTACGGGATCACGGCGATACGCAGATCATGCAGAAGGTCGCTGCCCTTATGGATGAGATTGCCAGAGATCCCGCTTACGGTGTGAACAAAGTGATCTCAGGCTCTGAGGTCGCGAAGCACGGCGGTAATCCCGATGCCGTCTATCTCATCGACTTCGAGCCCGGATGGGCAGCAACAGGTGGATGGCGTGGCGATCCTGTAAAAGATGCCCCTTCCACGGGAACGCATGGATATCTTCCGGATCATCCTGAGTTACGCTCCGCTTTCATGGTGATGGGGAAGGGCATCGCAAAGGGCAAGGACATCGGGGTTATTGACATGAGGCAGATCGCTCCCTCCGTTGCGGAGATGCTTTCTGTGAAGCTTCCTGCCGCCAGGATGAAACCAGTCAGCTACACGCCCTAACCACTCATTCACAGGATGGAACGCAGAGCATAAATGGTTCTGTTGCGAACTCCTGCGCTCAAAACACAGTCGCAATCGATGTCAAAGGCGTTCTAAACGCCATGCAAGGCCGCGAACTACAAGGAGAAGTCAATTGATACGAACGAAGTCTGGCTCCACAAAGGCGAGGTGCTTGCGACTTATCCTGATGTTGTTGCCTCTATGGATCGTCGGAATTTCAAAGGCACACGCAGCTTCAGGGAATTCCAATATCAAAATCGTTGCCTGGTACGGCGCGGGCAATCTCTCCAAGTCAGAGTATGCGCGTGACACGATCATTCTGTTCAATCCGACCCAGGCGCCGATCACGATGCAGAAATGGTCGTTGCAGAGTGGCGGAGCTTCAGGAGATTTCACATCAGTAACCTACAAACTGCCGGTCGTGACTATTCCTGCAGGTGGTTTTTACGCCATTGCGGGCAGTGGTAAATCTTACATCTCCAGTTCTGGATGCGTCACGGCACATTGCAATCTGGATTATGACTACGATTACCAATTGAAGACCGTTGAAGGCACGGCCACTGCAACCGACAACGATCTGAGCAGCACCGCAGCGACGATTGCACTCGTGGATAATCAGACCGCTCTTGGAACAGGATGCCCCAAAACCTCTTCGCATCTCGTCGATCTCGTGGGTATAGGTGCTTCGGATGGCAGTGCACCTGTGACTTGTTTTGCAGGAAACAGCTACGCGTTCTATACACCAAGCCAATTGAACGGTTTGGCAACTGATATCAATGGTGTTGTCTACGCCTATGCAACGGTTCGAAAGAATCGCTGTTCCGATACTTTCGATAATGCCATGGATTTCATGCTTGGCTTCATTGACTTTGCAAACTCTAAATCCTCACTGCAGATGTGCCCTACGGGCGTACAGCTCGGTATCTCAGGGAGTGTCTCACCCAATAATCCCGGCATCCTCGATCCCGTCACGATTACGGCACCTCTTGTTTCTGCAAGCTCGCCGTCCAGTACAAATCTGAACGTTACCGCAGATCTGAGCAACCTCGGTCTGTCGGCCACGCAGCCTCTTTATGATGACGGTACGCATGGCGATACGATCGCGGGAGACAAGGTTTACAGTCTTGTTACTGCAGCGACAACAGGGACATTCGGGAGCGTTCCGGGTCTTATTCTGACGGCGACCGACTCCGAGGGCAATGTCGCGCACAGTGCACTTCCTCTTACGCTAGTGGCCGGTACATTCAGCATGATCACAAGTTCCACGAGTGCGAACGTCACGGCCGGCGATGTTGTTCTCTTTCCGATCGCAGTCGCAGGCCAACATGGATACGGCGGAATTCTCAGCGTCACATGTACGGGATCGCCGAACACAAACAGCCTTGGTGTTCCGATTAGTACGCAGTGTGTTTCGACGCCGCCCGAAGTCTCTCTAGAAGACAATGGGACTGCAAAATTTTCGCTGGCAATTGCGACAGGTACAACGCACTCCGCCGGTGTCTCAGGTTTCAGCGGAAGCGGAATTCTATTTAGCTGCATCTGCGTTGTTGCTGCGGCGTTTTATCTGCGGGGCAAGCGCCAGCTGCCGTCGCTCTTGATAGCGCTTCTCGCTACTGCGATGCTGCTCGGTGGAACGGCGTGCAGCAAGAATGCAGGCCTTGGAAACACCTCGGCCGCACCTGGTATCTACACCTACGTTGTGACTGCAACCGATTCCAACGTAACGACCGTGACGAATTCCCTGACGTTCACTATCACGGTGAAGTAGAGCGAAGGACGAGAGATGCATTTGGTACAACCGCAATCAAAGCAATGTAAGAAACAGCAGAGCGGAATAGACGTGGTGATCGCCGGTGTAGCTTTGCTTGCGGCGGCGCTCTTCTCCGGCTGCGGCGTCAGCAAGTCTACCCCCGGTACGGACTACACCAGTCCGGTAACGCTGCAGGGACAGGTTTTTGCTGGACGCAACTATATGCCAGGTGCCACGGTAAAGATCTTCGCAACACAGTCCAATGGAACGGCGACGAACGGTCTCTACAAAGGAACCGCAAAGCTGCTCACAACCACGACGTCGAATGCTACGGGGGGATGGAGCGTGGCGGGGCTAAGTTGCTCCAGTCCTGACCAGATCTATGTGACCGCTGAGGCGGGGACGCCGTACCCTTCGAATCAGAACTCGACGACGCTCGCCAATAACCCCAACTCGCTAATGATGACTGCACTTGGTGATTGCTCTCTGCTGAACGAAGCAAGTGCTTCCAACAACGTTACCTCAATCGTGACGGACGAAGCCTCTACCGTGGCCGCAGTCTGGGCGCTAAAGAATTTCATCACTCTGGACGGCACGACGGTGAATGTGACCAGTGCGGTGACGAACTATGCTGGAACCAGTGGCGTCGGGACACCGACAAACTTTGCCGGGCTGGCGCACGCTTTTCTAAATGCGAATAACCTGTCTCCTTACAAGATCGGAAGTTTTCAGCAGTTCACAGCGGGAGCAGTGGGCGGTTCTGGTGGGGGCCTCGTCCCTGTGCAGGAACTCAACTCTCTGGCCTACGCGCAGTACTTGTGCACGATTGGCAGTGACGGTACAAAGCCCGGAGATTTCAGCTATTGCACCACGCTTTATCGGTTGGCAACTCCTGCCGGTGGAGATGCCCCTACGAACTCGCTGGCAGCCATGCTGAACATTGCACGGTATCCGGCGAATCATGCGCAGGATATTCTCAGCTTCACACTGACTCCGATCCCGCTGTCTGGGCAGAAAGGCTCACAGCAAATCAATCAGGGTGTCTATGTTCCAGCACTCTCCGACCTTGGCTCAGCGAAGGACTGGAGTGTCGCCATTTATTACCTGCCGGGGTACGGGGCAAGCAGCACCGCGCAGGGCTCTCTCTATCCGCAGTACGTGACGGTCGATGCCAACGATAACGTCTATGTTTCAAACCCAAATGCATCCACAGGAACTGCAGGCAACGTGGTGGCCCTTTCCAGCTCGGGACAGAGCCTTTGGAACAGCGTTACCGATACGAAAGCTCTTGTGCAGCCACGCGCGATTGCGGCAGACTCGCTCGGTCATCTCTGGGTTGCAAACGGTAACAGTACGGCGGCTAACGCGTTTGTTCAAGAGATCGATGCCACGACCGGTACCACTCTGCAGAAGTTCAGTTCAACGGCGACTTCTTTGTATGGCATTGCCGTCGACGCCCTGGGTAACGTCTGGTACTCCTCCAACACAATGACCGGGCAGAATCTACATGAACTTGTGCGTAGCGGAAGCACTTATACGGAAGCGGTCTTCAAGGTCACACCAAGCTCCTCACTTAGCGGGCTTGTGCAGGTACGACCCGACAGTCAGAACAATATCTGGGTGTCCGGATATAACAGCACAGCGGCGCAAGCAGCCTATTTACCAAACACCGGAACTGCCGCCGCGCCCGCATACGCCAGTGGTCTAAAGTTTGCCACGATTCCTGGTAGTACAACCTACGGTATCTCTACGGACGCGAGCGGCAACGCCTATTCCGTCTCCAACGGTACAGGCGAGGGAATCTTCAAGACCTCGGTTACGGGATCAGGTGCGGGTGCCGTCCTTAGCACAGCTAAAGTGGGTGGAAACGTCGCAGCGAACTCCGGCTTCCTGGATGTCGATGGCCTCGGTTCCATCTGGTATCTCGACACCACCTCAGGCGGACTCCTCTATCAATACGTATCGTCGGCGGGGATCACGAACTCTTACTACCCCTGCTACAACGCGAGCACTACGGGATCTACCCAAAACTGCGTGGCAGGCATGGACGCGAAGTATGATCTGGCGATTGACTCGACGGGATCGGTGTGGGTAGCAAGTTACGGCAACTCTGGTGGAGGTCGCATAGTCCAGATCATTGGTCTGGCTGCACCAACCGTTCCGCTCAAAGCTCTTGGCAAACCCGGGGTAATGCCGTAGTCACGACCACGAGCCGAACACTCACCTCATACACCATCGGCGTGAATGCACGCACCTCAGTTCGAACCGTTTTGCTTCTGGAGGCTCTTACCTCATGCATTTCAAGAAATTGCTTTTTCTTGCCCTCGTTCTATTGTTTATGGCGGTCCGAGGCAACGCCCAGTTTGAGACGGCATCTCTCGTCGGACGTGTGACAGACGAATCTGGCGCGGTGGTTGTCGGCGCAAAGGTTACTGTGACGAACACGGCCACGAATGTTTCCAACAATCGCGTCACGGATAAAGACGGAGAGTATGTCGTTCCAGCCTTGAACCCTGGTGTCTACAACATAACCGCAGAAAAAGATGGGTTTGCGAACGCGACTACGGAAAGCGTGCATCTGCTCGTCGGAACGAACAAAGCTGTAAACCTTAAAATGGGCGTGAGTCACAGCGAAACGGTGACTGTTGACGCGAACCAGGTTGCACTCGAGACGGAGACGAGTCAGAAGCAGCAGGTAGTGACCAACGATGAAATCGAGGCGTTACCACTCCTGAATATGAATTACAGTGACCTCGTTCAGCTTTCCGCAGGTGTAATTCAGGATGCTGCGGGCCAGGATCTCGGTACGAGCAGCACCGTCCGCGAAGGTTCGTACAATATCAACGGCCAGCGCTCCACCTACAACAACTATCTTCTCGATGGCATGGATAATAATGCTCATGGCACCTCGAATCAGGGATTCTCGAACCAGGTCATCAACCCGTCGCAGTATGATGTGACTCAATTCTCTATCGTGACCACCATCCCGGCCGCAGAATATGGTCGCGCGGCTGGCGGTACGATCAACGTGGCATTCAAACAGGGAACGAATCGCTACCACGGGATGGTCTACGACTCACTTCGGAACACTATCGCGAATGCAAACGGCTTCTTCAAAGCAACAGCAAGTTCAGGCTCTGGGACTCGCACAACCATGGTACGAAATCAGTTTGGCGGCAACGTCGGCGGTCCCATCCTGCATGATCGTTACTTTTTCTTCGCGGACTACGAAGGACTTCGCCAGGTGCGACAGGTGGTGAACCAATCGAATATCTTCAAGCTAAGCGATCACCAGCTTATCGCCTCACCAAACGCTACCTCCAATACGACGGCGGTGCTCAATCCATTCACCGGTGCAACTTACCCTTCAGATCGGCCTCTACCCCGCAGCGTTCTGTCTCTCATTGCTCTGCGTATTCTGGATGCTTATCCTCTTCCTAATAATAATGGTGCAGGCACGACTTCGATCTCGAGTAATTGGTCTGCGTTGCAGAGATTCGTCAACAGCTACGACAAGGCAGATCTTCGTCTCGACGCGCAGTGGACGCCAAGTATGTCGAGTTTCCTTCGTGTCAGCCAGTCCAAGGAGCATGATCTGGACGGTCCTATTCTTCCGGCGCCTTTGAGCGGCGGCAATGGATACTTCCGCACGATCAATCAACAGATTGCACTTGGTCTTACAAGGCAGATTGGCTCGGCGCAGCTTCTGGAGGCGCGCCTCGGTGCGTCCTTTACAAAAGCAGGGAAGTATCCCTGGGTTCTGGGAGATCCCCGTACTTTCAATGTGCCGGGAACTCCCAGCGACCCTGCCGTTGCTGGCGGTCTGACCTCCATCTCGATCAGCGGATACAGCGGCATCGGTCGACAGGCGACCAATCCGCAGTGGCAGAACCCCTTCTTTCTGGATCCAAAGGTCACATACTCCTGGCTCCTTGGCCGACACAATGTGAAAACCGGTTATGAGTTCAATTACATGCGTCAGACTATTCAAGACGTGAACCCGATCTATGGGCAGATCCAGTTCCAGAGTTCTTTCACCGGATACGCGATCAGTGACTTCCTCTTTGGGGTTCCTAACGAGATTGATCTCACTACTTTTTTTGTCGCACATATTCGCCAGGGAGGCCATGCGGCGTTCCTGCAGGATGACTGGCGAATTCTTCCTCATCTCACGATCAACTTCGGTGTGCGCTATGAGTATGCCTCTCACTTCTATGAGAAGGACAGTCGCCTCACAAACTTCGATCCCGACCAGACTCCCTTCACCGGACAACTCCTGCGAGCGCGTGCCTCGGGATCTCCGTTTCAAAAGCAGCTCATCGACCCAGACATGAACGACTTCATGCCACGGTTTGGTTTCTCATACTCTCCGACGAATAATCTCGTCGTGCGCGGAGGATATGGTGTGGGATATGTGCATTACACGCGTTCCGGCGAGGCCGACAACCTAGCTGTCAACGGACCGCAGGTCAATGCGGCTGTCTACAACCAGGTGCCGAAGTACTTCAAGACGGCAAATGTCAAAACGAGCCCTACCTTCTTCAGCCTCGATGAAGGTTTTCCTTCTGGCATGGCTGCTCCCGCGAACTTCAACCTCTTCACGTCGACGGTGAAATGGATTCCGCGAAACTATCGCGATCCGTATGTACAGAGTTGGTATCTTGGAATTCAGACAGCGCTCGGAAAAAACCGGGTCCTTGAAATTTCGTACGTAGGGAATCACGGTCTGAAGCTGCAGGAGATCGGTATCTATAACCAGCGCCGGCCGGAGCTGGGGAACGATCCGATTACAGGATATTTCAAACGTCCATTTAGCAACCTTGGTGACGTTTCGGAGACCTACAACGGTGGTATGCAACACTACAACGGTCTCCAGGCGCGCTTTGAGATGAAGTCCTTTCATGGCTTGTGGATCTTGAACGCCTTCACCTGGTCTCGGGATTTAGGAAATGTGGGAGATACGCTTACTTCGTCTCACGGCTTTTCCGGAAGTCCGCAGGATTATTACGGCAATCCAAAAAACGACTTTGGCCCGCTGCAGTACGACATTCCGATCGTGGACGTCACATCCATCGTTTGGAATCTTCCCTTTGGACGGGGCGCAAGCTTCTTTTCCCATAGCGGTTCAGCGGTGAACTCTGTGATCGGCGGATGGCAGTTGAGCGCATTTCATCAGTTCCATTCGGGCCCATCACTTACTCCCAACTTCACACCTTCAGGATTTCAGGAACTTTCTAACTCTGGAGGCGTTCAGTATCGTCCATTCTTTGCAGTAGATCGGAAACAGGCCCACCAACGGCTCCATGTGCCCGGCCATCCTGAACAGGCATTCTGCAACACGGTCTATGCCAATCCCAATCAGGCTTCATACGATGGCTGCACCGTGGCTTTTGTAACGGTCAATCCTGACCCGACCAAATCCGCAGATCCGCGCGGGGATGTTCCGAACGGTTTCTTACGTGGCGACTCCTACGACGAACTGGACGCTGGGATCAACAAGAGCTTCAATCTTCCCTGGGAGCGCATGCGTCTCGATTTCCGCGGGCAGTTTTACAACGTCCTGAATAAAACGAACTTCACTGTGCCAGGTATGACCTGCTGCTCCACTTCCTTCGGCCGAATCACCAGCACTTATGGTCCTGGACGGATTGGGCAGGTCCAAGCACGTCTCGTCTTCTAGTGAAGAGTTCTGCTCCAAAGTATGGATACAAGGAGCTTTCGTGTTGATGGACAAAGAGCATCTTCGCGAAATTCAGTGTCAATGAAGGCCCAGAGCGGCATCTCGTCACTTTCGTGGAGGTGAGCAATATAGCTCAGACATTCAAAGCCTAGCTCGTTACGGTCATTAAAGGTCAGTGTTGTTTCATGCGGCAGGCTTAGGGGATCGATCCTGCGCCGTTACACGACCCTTGAGGATCAAAATGAGTAAGGGCAGAATTGGCACCGCGTCCATCGTCGGCATGTTGCTGGCACTTTTCCTGACTGGATGTGGTCAGGAGGCCGTCAATTTACCGGACACAACACGGCCGACCGTCGTCTCAACCACCCCGGTGCAAGGCGCCACCGGCGTAAGCGTGGCGACCGCCCCGACAGCAACTTTTAGTAAGGCGATGAACTCCGCCACCATTAATGCAACGACCTTCAGGCTTACCGGGCCAGGTGGAGCCGCAGTAGCCGGGGCTGTGTCTTATGCCGCGACGGGATCGATTGCAACATTCGTTCCTTCGGCCAATCTTGCGACCAGTACAACGTATGTGGCCACGATTACGACGGGCGCACAGGACACTGCCAGCCCATCGAATTCATTACTGGCGAACTATGTCTGGACCTTTACGACCTCCCCCGCCGCCGCCGTAGTTGTTCCCGTTGTGACCGGGAGTAATCCGGCGAACGGAGCGACTGGTGTGGCGCTTACAACGGCGTTCAGTGCCACTTTCAGCACTGCCATGAACTCCTCGACGTTGAATGCGAATACCTTAAAACTCACTGGTCCCGGTGGCGTCGCCGTATCCGGAGCCGTTGCGTATACGCAGGCGGGATCGGTGGCTACCTTTACGCCCACGCTCCCTCTCGCGAACAACACTACCTATGTGGCAACGGTCACGACTGGTGCCCAAAGCCAGGCGGGCGTTGCTCTTGCAGCCAATTTCGTCTCTACCTTCACAACGATCCCATCGGCTACAGTACCTGCGCCGCCAGTAGTTGTTTCTACAGTTCCGCTGAACGGCGCTACAGGTGTTCCATTGAGCCAGACCCTGAGTGTTGTCTTTAACAAGGCCATGAATCCAGCAACTCTCAATGCGACGACGTTCAGTGTGACCTCTTCGGCTGGCACGGCAATCACGGGAACTGTCGGCTATGTTGCGGGTGGAAATACGGCAACGTTTACTCCCTCCGCAGCCTTTCTGCCCAGCACCACCTATGTTGCGACCATCACAACGGGAGCACAGGACACGACAGGAACACCGCTGCTCGCTCTCTACCAGTGGACTTTCCGGACGGTTCCCGCACCGACGCCACCTACGGTCATCTCGACCAACCCCGCTAACAACTCAGCCGGCATTCCGGTCAATCAGAGCATTCTCGCTACCTTCAGCGGTGCGATGAATCCAACCACGATCAATGGCACCAGCTTTACGCTCACGGCGCCTGGGGGCGTGGTGGTTGCAGGTACCGTCTCCTATCTCGCAACCGGTTCTATCGCCACCTTTGACCCATCCGAGAATCTCGCACTCAACACCACGTATGTCGCAACGATCACGACAGGCGCACAGGATCTACTTGGAATCGGCATAGCGGATAACTACGTCTGGACCTTCACGACTGCCGCCACTTCTGACACAACGAAGCCAACGGTGATCTCCACGATCCCAGGCAACGAGTCAACAGGAGTGGCCTTCAACACGGCTGTAACCGCAACGTTCAGCGAAGCCATGGATCCAACAACGATCACTGCGACGACCTTCACCGTAACCGGACCGGGCACCACGCCAGTCGCAGGTACCGTGACCTACGCCGCTGTAGGAGACACCGCCACCTTTACCCCTTCCGTGAACCTTGTTCCCGGAACGGTATTTACCGGGACCATTACCACAGCGGCCTCCGACCTGGCTGGAAATACACTCGCCGTCAATTATGTCTGGACCTTCACCACAGGTGCAGCTCCCGACACGACACCTCCCACGATCACTCAAACCAATCCGGTGAGTGGATCTACGGATGTCGCTTTGACGCAGACAGTCAGTGCAACGTTCAGCGAAGCTATGGATCAACTAACGATCACCACCGCAACGTTCAAACTTGCAACTGCGGGTGGTGATGCTGTGGCTGGAACGGTTTCCTATGACGCCCTTAGTTTCATTGCCACCTTTACGCCTTCTAGTTCGCTCGAAGGAGGTACTTCCTATCTCGCAACCGTGACGGGAGCAAAGGATCTGGCTGGGAACGAGCTTGCAAGCAGCTCTCTACCGAATCCGTGGAACTTCGCTACAGGCGTGGTGATCGTTCCACCGCCGGTCAATCTCGGCACCGCCTCGCTCTTCGGCGGCTTTGGTGGAGGTGCCGGTATGACCAATCAAGGAACCCTGACCGTGATCAACGGCAACATCGGAACGACCGCTGCTTCGACACTCATCACGGGCTTCCACGACAACGCGCCCAACTGTATCTACACGGAGACTCCACTCACCATTGGCCTGGTGAACGGCACCATTTACACGGCAACGCCGCCGCCCACAGTTGGGTGCCCGGACGAAGGGACGGCGGTGACCGGTGCGATTGCCACTCAAGCTGCTGCAGACGCACTGACTGCCTACAATGCTCTCGTTGCCTTCCCCAATGGTCTGGACGTATCGATCTGCCCAGGCTGTGGAGGAGGATCCGCAGGAGAGCTTGGCAACCGCGTTCTCCACCCCGGGATTTACAAGTCCGCCCCAGGAAGCTTTGACATAACCCTGGGCGATCTCACTCTGGATGCGCAGGGCGATCCAAACGCATTCTGGGTATTTCAGATGGCGACGACCCTCGGCCTTGGCACACCGTCCGTCTCCAGGAGCGTTCTGCTGGTCAATGGAGCCCAGGCCAAGAACGTCTTCTGGCAGGTTGGAACCGCTGCGACGATCAACGGCATTGTGGGTGGCGGCACACTTCAGGGCACAGTCATCTCGCAGGCTGGGGCCTCGGTTTCCACTGCAGGTGTGGTTGCGGTGACCACGATCAATGGGAGGCTTCTGGTCCTCACCGGGCCTGTGACACTCGTCAACACGGTGATCAATGTCCCCGCTCCTTAGGCCCGAGCTGGGGCTGCGCGCGTAAGAGCGGCCTCAGCACTCGATCGTTTCACGGCGCTGTTAGACAACAGACGCAACGTGCAAGTTCAGGAGAACCACATGATTCGCAAATCGCAAACCTCGATCGCATTGGCCTTTGTCTCGGTACTCGCATCGACCCTCTGCCTTCAGGCGCAACAGCCTCAGCCTCACCCCAAGGATTTTCCAAAGACAGAAGTATTTCTCGGATATAGCTATCTGCGTGCTATGCCGACGTTGGCAGATGGAAACCGACTGGTCACATTGAATGGCGGCAACGCGTCCGTCGCTTATAACTTCAATCGATACTTCGGACTTGTGACCGACTTCGCAGGCTACGCAGACTCTGAGTTACGTCTTTCTGGTCCTGGAGCGAATCCACCGCGAGTCGTTGACTCGACTGGCACGGCGTACACCTTTTTGTTTGGTCCGCGCCTGTCTTTCAGGCAGCACGAGCGGTTCACACCTTTCCTCCAGGTATTGGCAGGTGGTGCATACGCTACCGCTGTACCTCTGGATGACTGCAGTGCTGCACCCTGCAGACCGCTTCCCGAGCAGGGTTCCTTCGCGATGACAGCAGGAGGCGGATTGGACGTGAAGGTATCCCGTCATCTGGCCCTTCGCTTGGTTCAAGCAGAGTATCTGATGACGCGGTTCGCAGATCTGACGACCACCACGAGGCAAAATCAAAACGATCTGCGGCTATCCGCAGGACTCGTCTTCCGTTTCGGTAACCAGAGAAGGGAAGTCATTCCTAATCGTGCTCCGGTGTCCGTCTGCTCTGCTGAGAAGCAGGTGGTCTACGTCGGATCGATGGAGACTGTCGGTCTTCACGCCAGGGCTGTCGATGCGGACGGCGATCCTTTGACCTACGCGTGGACAGCAAGCAGCGGTACATTGACGGGCTCCGGTCCCGATGCCCAGTGGAACTACGCTGGTGCCACCGCTGGAGACTATACAGTGAAGCTTCACGTAGAAGACGGCAAGGGCGGCACGTCAGATTGTGCGGTTGCTATACAAGTTGCGCCAAAGGCGAACCACGTCCCGGTCCTCACCTGCTCGGTTGATCAAACCTCCGTTGAGGCTGGACAGGTCGTTCATCTGACGGCGAATGGCTCCGATGCAGACAACGATGATCTGACATACACCTGGGAGACAACAGGAGGTCAGCTGGCCGGATCCGGTGCGGCAGGAACTCTACAGACTCCTACCGGAGCGGGGAGTTCTTACACCGTGATGGGCCATGTCAATGACGGCCATGGCGGATCTGCGAATTGCTCCCTTATTGTTACCTCGCATCCTTCCGCTGCAATGATCAAGCTCGAAGAGCGTCTGGAACTCCATAGCATTTACTTCCCGACTGCCGAGCCGACAGAAAAGCAACCGAACCGTGGCCTTGTGCCAAGCCAGCACAAGACACTTCTCTCCCTTGCAGCAGACTTCTCGGAGTATTTGAAAGCACGACCAGATGCTCATCTGATCCTTGAAGGTCATGCAGACCCCCGTGGGTCGGTCGGATACAACCAGAAGCTCTCTGGGCTGCGTGTCGAGATCACAAAGCGGTTTCTGGTAGAGCACGGAGTTCCTGAACAGAGCATCGACCAGAAAGCGTTTGGCGATCAGCGCAATCTGAGCAAGGCCCAGGTGACCGATGCGATTGAGCACACACCGGAGTTGGGGCCAGAGGACCGCGCCCGTGCACTACGCAACATGACGACGATCCTGCTTGCAAGCAATCGTCGCGTGGATGTCACTCTCAGCACAACCTCGCAACACTCTCTGCGGCAGTATCCGTTCAATGCAGCGGATTCTATGACTCTACTTAGTCAACAGAAACCCACCCGGACTGCAAGGAGAAGCGAGAAGCGCTAAACCTGTAGGCGTGGGATATTTCTATCCACGCCTCGAATAATTCAATCAACTATGTAAGTGGTAAACAGTCTTTATGGTTAGGTGAAATCTGTTTTCTGTTCTGATCTACATTGCTAGAGATCGAGATGTCTTGGCTGCTATCCTCAGCGTCATCAACGTAACGGATTTTTTTGGCGGGCCGCTCGCATGATCGAGAGCTTTCTCTCGATCTCGGGACGTCGCTCATGCCGTCACGTTGCACTTTTAGAATGGCGAGCGATGATCTATGCAGTCTACAACGGACTTCGATCCGACAGTCTTTCTCGCAAGTGCTGGTTTTGGAAGAAAGATCGTTACGGTAAAGAGCGGAAGCGTATTCTTCGCTCAAGGCACAGAAGCAGATTCTGTTTTCTATCTGCAAAAAGGTCGCGCTAAGGTTACCGTCGTTTCGACTGCCGGGAAGGAAGCAACCATCTCGCTTTTGGCCGCAGGTGAATTTATCGGCGAAGAAGCGGTGAGCGCTGTCCCCGGTTTACGCTTATCGACTGCGACCGCGATTGGGCCATGTTCTGCGCTCAAGATCCAGCGCTCTGAGATTCTTCGCGCAATCCACGAGGAGCACACTTTCTCCGATATGTTTTTGACGTTCCTCCTTTCACGCAGTATGCGGACGCAGGCGGACCTGATCGATCATCTCTTCAACTCTAGTGAAAAGCGTCTCGCGAGAATCCTCCTGCTCATGGCTGAGTTTGGAAAACCGGACGATCAGGACCAGCTGATTCCGCACATCACACAGGAGACACTTGCGGAGATGATAGGAACCACTCGTTCACGGGTAAGTTTTTTTATGAATCGTTTCCGTAAGTTGGGGTTTATCGACTATGACGGAAGGATCACGGTTCGCAAATCTTTGCTCAATATAGTGCTCCACGATTGACTGCAGAGCACAATCTCCATTGATCCTCAGATTGAGGGCCATGCGAAATCTTTAGACTGCAGGAGGTTAAGGGGCATCAGACGGAGTGGGGCAAATTTATGCTCCCAGGCTCGGGCATGCACACCCTACCTGCATCTCGCGACCGCTCTGCCGCATTGGCGCCGCACGTCGTCTACAAATTCCGAGGCGGGTAAGTCTTGGGATCCAACTTCCCACGCCATTTGCGCGTACTGAGAAATTGCGAGGGATTAGCTCATGCTGGAAAGTAGCACCGTAGGCGTATACGAGTATTCGGTTTTAGACAAGGCGCGCCAACCTTTTGCTGTGCTGCGTGGTCCCGCAATGACCCTCTGCTACGCAAATCACTCTTTTTTTGCGTTAGTTGAAAAGAGTGGCCGCGAGATTCTGGGTCTTCCGCTCTCAGATTTAACGCCCAAAGAGGACAGCTGGCCTGTTCTCTTTGAGAGACTCTTCCAAAAAGGGACACTGGTGCCTGACGCAATGGAAGTGGCTGTTGTCTCGAACTCCTTGGTCTGGCAATGCGAAGTTTGGCCGATCTGGAACACGACCGCAGCGGAAGAAGCACCCTCCGGTCTGCTTCTTCAAGTGAAGAACGGCACCAGTATGCAGCATCGAGCCGCTGTCATGAACGAAGCCCTACTTCTCTCAGCGGTGCGCCAGCATGAACTTATAGAAGAAACCGAGCGACTCAATGAGAAGCTCACGGCCGAGATTAACAGAAGACAACGAGTTGAATTTGAAATCGAGCGTCTGGCCTTTTACGATGCGTTGACCGATCTGCCGAACCGTCGGCTTCTAATGGATCGTCTTCATCATGCCACGCTTGCATCTCACCGAACGTTGCAGCATGGTGCAGTGTTTTTTATCGATCTCGATCAGTTTAAGAGTGTTAATGACACCTACGGCCACCATGTGGGCGATTTATTACTTCAGCAGGTTGCACGGAGACTGCGGGATTGTCTTAGGGAGGAGGATACCGTCGCCCGCCTGGGAGGAGACGAGTTTGTGGTGCTGGTGCAGGACCTAAGCGATTCTTTCGAAGCAGCAACTCTTCAGACTAGAGCTCTCGGAGTCAAACTACTCTCTGCGCTCAATCGGCCTTACTTTTTAGAAGATAAAGAACACGAGTGCAGTGGCAGCATCGGAATCGCGTTGTTCGGGAAAAATAAGGAACCTGTGGATGATTTGTTAAAGCGCGCGGATATGGCCCAATACCAGGCAAAAACCGGGGGTGGAGATAACATCCGGTTTTTTGAATTTGAGATGCAGTCGAAAGCAGACGAACGGCGCACGTTAGCGGCCGAGTTGCGGCAGGCGGTGCACGAAGGACAGTTCCGACTCCACTACCAGGCCCAGGTCGACCAGAGGGGCAATTTGAAAGGCTTTGAAGCTCTCCTGCGCTGGGATCATCCTGCGCGGGGGCTGCTACTTCCCGGCGAATTCATTGTTTACGCAGAGGAGCACGGGATCATCGAGGAGATTGGATTGTGGGTCCTTAAAGCCGCTTGTTTGCAGCTCGCGGCATGGAGTCATAGGCCCGAAACTTCCTCTCTCACTTTGGCCATCAACATAAGTGCGAGGGAGTTTGGCAGTCCAGAGTTCGTTTCCAGTGTACGGACGATCATCACAAAAACTAATATTGATGCTACCAAGCTGGTTTTAGAGTTCACTGAAAGAATCATGTTTAATCTAATGAATGAGACGCTTGAAAAGATGATGGAGCTTAAGGCCTGCGGAATATCTTTTGCACTCGACGATTTTGGAGTTGGCTTCTCCTCCTTGACTTGCCTAAAGGGGCTGCCGGTCTCCCAGCTAAAAATAGATCAGTCCTTCGTGCACGATGTGCTGACTTCCCATAGCGACAGTGTTATTGCGAGCGCCATTATCGATTTAGGCCAGAATCTTGGTCTCACCGTAATTGCAGAGGGTGTCGAAAACGAAGCTCAGCACAACTTTCTGGTACAACGTGGATGTCGCCTGTATCAAGGATATTTCTTCGGAAAGCCCCAGCCTATTGATGAATTAAATTTTAATTAGACTTCCACTCTCAGCAAAGGTTTTGGGTGTAAGGTTAGCCGATGGCTAAGTGCAGAAATATTACCCAGGGAATGTTGCCTATGCTGTGCATAGCAAGTGCCTCTCAATAAATTACAGGATAGATAACTATGAACGGAATTGGAGTTGCCGCCGAAACCAGAGAGTTGGCTGAGCGACTTGTTATGTTTGAAGCCGTTTCGAAACATGCTTTAGAAGACGATGCAGATGCTACCTGTCGCGTGTGTGAAAAGCTCCGTCGTCCACTCGTCACATTGACTGGAAACGCCGGATTTAGTTCACTTCTTTCGCGCGCGCTCATCCTTGCACAGCGCGAAGCTCCAGCCCTCGGTACCGTCCAAGTTCAAGCTGACGGGTCCATGCACGGTTTGCAAGAAGCTGGTGCTGCGGCAACTCAGATACTCGTCACCTATCTACTCAGCCTGCTTATAACGTTTATCGGCGATACGCTCACAATGCGTCTGATCGATGATATTTGGCCCGACTTGCGACGGCGCACTGTATCGCCTCTAGAAAAGGAAGCAAAATGAACCAGATCAATAGAGTAAAGATTAATCAACTCGCTTCCGGTGTTCCTGGGCTCGATGAAATACTCGGCGGTGGTTTTCCGGAGTTCTCGTTCAATATTATCGCTGGCGCTCCGGGTTGTGGGAAGACGACTCTTGCCCATCAATTCGTCTTTCGAAACGCAACAGAAGAGAGGCCCGCTCTCTACTTCACAGTTCTTGGAGAGCCCGCCCTCAAGATGCTTCGCTATCAGCAGCAATACGCCTTCTTTGATCCGGCGAAGTTGAACACCGCCGTGCGATTCGTAAATCTGAGCCAGGTGCTGATCGATCATGGCCTGCACGGAGTCCTGGAGGAAATTACAAGGCAGGTCCAGGCCACGAATGCTGGCATCGTCGTTGTAGATTCGTTCCGCACTGTTTTGCGCAGAGAACATCAGGGCGATCGAGAAGTTGAGGTGCAGAGCTTCGTTCAGCAACTCGCATTGCTGCTGACTAGCTGGGAAGCTACTACCTTCCTGATCGGAGAGTACAGCGTGGCGGAGCAGGCAAATAATCCTGCTTTCACGGTAGCGGACGGCCTTTTCTGGCTTTATCAAGAGGTCGAGCGAAATTCAGTTGTTCGCAAGCTGCAAGTGATGAAGCTTCGGGGCCAGATGTCGGTCCCGGGAATGCATACTTTTCGGATTACCAGCGCCGGACTTCAAGCTTTTTCGAGAACACTTGGCCTTACTGGAAGCAAAAAGAAGGGCCCAGATAGGAGGCGTCTTTCGACGGGCATTGCGGCACTCGATGAGATGATGAACGGTGGCATTCCCGAAGGAGACAGCCTGCTCATTTCAGGACCTTCCGGTGCCGGCAAATCGCTTTTGGCTACTCAATTCATCGCATCTGGTCTGAGGGCCGGGGAACCAGGAATCGTTGCTGTATTTGAAGAACGGCCCGATGAATATGCCGAACGTGCATCCAGCTTCGGGCTCGACCTACAGACGGCAGTGGAGAATGGAAGCCTCGCAATCATCTATCTGCGCCCGCTTGATCTATCCGTAGATGAGATGATGCAAGAGCTTATCGATGCGGTTAAAAAAATGGGTGCGAAACGGTTAGTGATCGATTCGCTCGCTGGATTCGAAATGGCTCTTGCGCCGGGTTTTCGAGCCGACTTTAGAGAATCTCTCTACCGCATGATCTTTGCCCTCACGGGCATTGGAATCACGATCTTCAGTACCTTGGAGATAGAAGAAAACTTTACAAAGTTTCCTTTTAGTAGTTACCTAATCTCATTTCTAACTGACGACATCATTCGGATGCGTTACGTTGAAATTGAAGGGCAACTTCGTAAGATCGTGACGATCGTCAAGATGCGTGGCTGCGCACACAGCAATGACATTCGTGAATATGAGATCACGGAAGATGGAATTGTAATAAGAGAGCGGTTGACGGACTATGAGCGACTTACCACCGGGATTCCAACGATCCGTCAAGAAATCAAGTGAAAGTAGATAATGGTTAGGAAAATGAGAAGATTTGCTCCGGAACTAAGACCATGATGCCTTCTCCAACATAGATCCGGCTCGCTTATTCCTCCTCCTTGAAGCTTCAGAAGCCAATCCCCTCGACTGATCTCCTGGCGGAGATCCGGGGTGAAATCTCCTACCTTAGTGTCACGTGCGGAGTCGCGGCAGCTCCTAAATGTTGGCCAAAAAACAATGCGGCGGAAGAGAACTGTGAATTAAGTGAAGAAACAGCCGCGGCAAGATCCAATGCGAATTCACACACATCAGTTTCTTTCGATGCGATGGCATTTGCCATCGCACTGTTTACTGCAGCTTTGAACGGAAGATTGTCATCGCCCGATAGGCAATGCGCAACGGTTTATCCGATGGACGGTGCTGCCACTAGTTTAGAGTCCTCACTCATAGACGCGAACGCTGTCTTAGGGAACGACGAAGAGCGGAATGAATACTTCTCGCACACGCCATTTCGGTTATCTGGCAACACTATGAGCGCGATCCGCGACAGCAGAAATTTGCGCAAGGCTTGTTGCTTTCGAATGCCTTCTGTAGAGAAGCGGCCATGGCGAGAACTGCTAAAGCAGATTCACCGACTCAATATCGAATCACACACGTACTTTCTTCTCCTGCCAGCGCTGGGAGACATGCCTCCGGAAGCCTTGATCTCTCCTGGCAGATCCACTGTGCCGATAAGCGCCGCGCGTTCACCAGTGATAATTTGACGCCTTCTTTTGTTGGGAAATACGCATCCCAACCATTGTTACTAGACAGCATTCTCGTACAAGGAGCGTTCAGCATGTATCACCACATTAAGAAAATGATGTATACAGTCAACGTCGGTACCCCTGACGTAAGGTTTGGGAACATGCTCCTCGAGCAGTTCGGCGGAGCCAACGGCGAACTGGCAGCGGCCATGCAGTACACGATTCAGGGTTGGAACTGCGTGGATGATCTGGCCCGTCGCGATCTCCTTCTCGATATCGGTACCGAAGAACTCAGCCATCTCGAAGTGGTTGGTGCTCTTATCCGCATGCATCTCAAGCCCATGAAAGAAAATCGCGAGGCGGCTGAAGCCGATCCGCTCATCTGTATTGCAGGCGGCGGTGGTGTAAACCTGTTCGACTCGCAGGGGAACCCATGGACATCAACCTATCTCAAAATCACCGGTGAACTCGATGTCGATCTCCGCAGCAATATCGCAGCGGAAGCACGTGCCAAGATCGTCTATGAACGGCTGATCAACCACACAGACGATCCGGGTACCATCGACACCCTCCAGTTCCTGATGACAAGGGAAGTCACGCATATGAAGGCGTTCTCCGCAGCTCTTGAATCGCTTGAGAAACCACCCTTTTCCATCGGCCGTCTCGCCGTCACGCCGGGTATCGGCAGCGAGTATTTCAATGCATCGACCGGTGACGGCAAGGAGGGCGAAACCGACATGCGCGGTCCCTGGCAGACATCCTTCGGGCTGCACCCTGTCGATTCCGAGATGGTCGGGGGTCCCGGCTTATCCATCGAGGACATTGATGGAACGGCAGGAGCGGAAGAGCGCGGCAAGCAAGATAGCGGTCTGAAGGCAACTACGGCGACCGATGTCCTGACCGTCGATCCCAAGCCGGCACCCGCTAAGGATGCCGCACAAGCAGGAAAGCAGGCCACGATCAAAAATGAAAAGTCCGGCGACTCGGCTCCAAAACCAACTAGCAAAACAAAGAAGTAAATCAGAGAGTCTGCCTGGGCAGGACGCAACTGCCCAGGCAATATTTACTTTGCAAGTAATTGCGGTTGCGCGCTCGGCGTTCCAACGGAGCCACGCTGCATGACACAGGCCCTGCTCTGTTTGCAAGAAAATATACGAAATGCCGAATGTAAAGTGCGCCTGCTACGTGGCCTTCAGCTCTGTTACAAGAGAGCCAACCGGATGGAGAAAGTCTCTTTTGCGATGGTCGCAGCGGGAACACCGCGGCGGTACATGAGGTACGCGGCACCGGCACCAGAAAGTATCGTTGCACAGAATAGAATTCGTTTCATTTCTCCTCCAGAGAGTGAATGGTGCTCAGTATGCTTAATTCATAACGAGGACAGCCAATTATCTTAGGCATGTAAGTTGCAGCATGCAGTAAGTACGTTGTATAGAAATTCAGAATCAGATACGCCATTCAGATACAACATCAGCGTGAGCGCGATGTCGTCGAAACATTGCAGCATCCGTAGCGGCGGAGCTCGCTGTCGAGCGTTAGGGCTGGATCGAGGAAACAAGGGAATCCGAAGCTAGGACCCTGAACCTCAATGAACGACTGAACCGGCATGGGATTACTTGGTGAGGTCTGCTCAGCAATGGCGGTTTAGCCTTACGTCAGACCAGAGTTGTGACCGCGCTGTGCTGATTTGATGCAAAATGGCGGAGAGACAGGGATTCGAACCCTGGATACCTTGCGGTATACACGCTTTCCAAGCGTGCGCATTCGGCCACTCTGCCATCTCTCCGTTCGCTGGGGAGGTTCGAAGACCGCTCGACTTGCTCCGCAGGCAACCTAATGAGATTACCACAGCAGGCGAATTTGTAAGATCTTGGCCGGTCTCGTGAGACCTGAACAGGCTGATCACGAAATGCAGCACTGTGGGAATAAATAATATCCCAGCGTGTTTAACACACGTGCCCGTGTTTCAGTGGACGCCCTGCAACCTACAGGGCGCGCCAGTTTTTGCAGGGGTTTCGGAGGCAACAAGGATGAGTAAGTTTTTGAGAGCCGCACTTTGGCTTTTGATGATGTGCGCTTTTACCAAAGCGAGCATGGCACAGAACACAACAGGAAACATTACCGGAACGGTGACGGACGCCAGCGGTGCTGTCGTTGCAGGCGCAACGGTTATGGCACACAATATCGCAACTGGAGTCGATACACCTGCAGTCACGAACCAATCAGGCGCATATACGATTCGCTTTCTTTCCATCGGACAGTATGAGGTCTCTGTGACCGCAGCCGGATTCGGCGGACAAAAGTTTCCCGCATTCACGCTTGAGCAGAATCAAGTCGCCAAGTTCGACGCAAAGCTCACGGTAGGTGATGTAAATATCGTGGCGAACGTAAACGCCGATGTCGCACCCATTCTGAACACGAACGATGCCTCACTGGGCCTGACTCTCTCCGCCAATGAGATCCAGAATATCCCGCTCAATGGCCGTAACTTTTCGAGCGTGACGCTCTTTCAGCCCGGCGCGGTCAATACCGATCCCACAGGCCTGACCGGGAATAACGCCATCGAACGTAATACTGTCAGTAACGGCATCGCGTCGATCAACGGTAACCGTAATCAGGCGAACAACTACACCCTGGACGGCGCAGATCAGAACGAACCCCAGAACAACCTGATCGCATACAACCCGGCTCCTGACGCGATTGCCGAAGTTCATGTCATTACATCGAACGCCCCTGCCCAATATGGCAACGCCAACGGCGGCGCCATCGCTTCCATCCTGAAGTCCGGATCGAACGAGTTTCACGGATCGGCCTATGGTTACCTGCAAAACCAGAACCTGAATGCCAACTCCTGGAACAACAAGCACCAGGGTACGCAGGTTGCACGCAATCCTTATACACAAAGCATCTTTGGCGGAACCATCGGCGGTCCGATTCTGCACGACAAGCTCTTCTTCTTTGCCGATTATGAAGGAGCACGGTCACACACCGGTGGAATACAGGAGGCCAGTGTCCTGACTGCGGCAATGCGTCAGGGTGATTTCTCGGCACTTCTTCCGAGCACTCGGTTGTACGACCCCAAAAACAACTTTGCTCCGTTTGCGAACAATAACGTTCAGGTGCTCAATCCTGTCGCCAAATACCTTTTCGCTCACCCGGAACTCTATCCGCTCCCGAATGCGGTTCCCCAAGATGGGCTACTGCAAAACAACTTTCAAGGACCACAAAGATCCTTTGTGCGTAACGATCAGGGCGATATCAAGATCGATTGGAACCTGAATGCGGCGAACAAGTTCACGGCATTTTACTCTCAGTCCGACGCTGGCGATACTCAGACTGCGATCATCCCGATCTTTTTTCCTCCACAGAACGTCTACCCGACCAAACTCGGAGGCGGTAGCTGGATTCATACCTTCTCTTCGGCCGTTGTGAATGAAGCACGGTTTGGCTTCACCCGGGTTCGCTGGGACAATAGCATTCCCACCGATCCTTCCGGCGCGTTTGGCCTGAATGGAAACGCTATCGTAGGCATTCCCTTCGGAGCGCAGACCTTCCAGGGCTTCTCTGGTCAAAGTCTCGGCAATAATGCCAGCTTTCTTGGGACGAACGCCAACGTGCAGGTGATCCGGGACAATACGTTCAATTACTATGACAATCTGACCTGGCAGCGCGGACGCCATCTCTTTTCGATGGGCGTTCAAGCCACACGGTACCAACAGAACTACATCAACACCGCCAATTATGGGCTTCTCGGACAGTTCTCTTATAGCGGCAACTTTACCAGCAACCCCAATATAGGTTCAGGCGCCGGAGGATACGGTCCTGCTGATTTCGTTCTTGACCGCGTAACGAACACGCAGTTGGGTTCAACTGCGGGCACACTGGGAAATCGCCAATGGCGCGCCGCGGGATATTTTCAAGATGATTGGAAAGCAACCGATAAGCTCACCATCAACCTTGGCCTGCGCTATGAGTATGATCAGCCTTGGACTGAGGTGAACAACAAAACGGCCAATGTCCTGTTGGCCACTGGCACTCCGATCTACGCCGGTTCCATTCCTGCTGGTGCGCCTGCGGGTTCTCAAGTTTGTCCCACGCGCGCCTGCTATAACGCAAATTATGCCCAGTTCATGCCGCGTATTGGATTCGCCTACCAGGCCCTACCGCGATTCGTCATTCGAGGCGGATACGGGGCGACGAGCTTCTTTGAAGGTAACGCCGGGAATCAGCGCTTGACCACCAGCCCCCCTTTCGTGCAGTTCAACAATCAGAACGCTGTCACACCCACAACCAACAATGGCGGAAATCCGTTCAGTATTGAGCAGGGCTTCGGTGCAACGACCGGCTCATTTGGTGCCTGGCCTCAGAACATCAAGCCAGCTTATATTCATGAATATTCGCTAACTACAGAATATGCAGTCACGAATAAAACCTCGCTCTCCGTCGGGTATGTGGGTGAGTCTGGGCAACATCTGATTACCAATCGAAACGCAAACCAATTAGTCTCACCCACCGCGACCGCAGGGCCGTACGACGCGCTTGTCGGTGCAGGGAATAGGTTGCTTCTGACCGAATCCAACGGCGTGATGAACTATAACGCCGGGCAGGTTTCGGTGCGTCAGCGAGCGAGCCGTGGCCTGGAAGGTATGGTGAGTTATACCTACGCCCGTGCAATGACGAATAGCTCCGGAAACTACGGAACACCTGGAATCAACGGGCAATCGTCTGGAGCTTTTCAGGATGGCTACAATGGGCACGCCGACTACGGCCCGGCAGGTCAGGATATCCGCCACAACCTGAACGGTCTCCTCGTCTTCGCAGTGCCGTATGGCCGCGGACAGGCCTTCGGCGCCGGTATCAACCGGTACGAAGACCTCCTGGTCGGAGGGTGGAAGATCAGCGCCTCGGGCTTACTGTACTCCGGCTTTCCCATCACCATGGGTTCTCCTAATCAGATCTCTCAGGTCAATAGTCTAGGTGCTGCACGGCCAAACCAATATCGGCACCTCAAGATCGTAAATCGTTCCATTAATAACTGGTGGGGCACCGATCCATCGGCCACGCCATGCGCTTCAGGAGTGGACAATGGGGTTTGCGCCTATGGCATTCCTGCGGCGAACACCTTTGGAAATGCGGCAGTGAATACCGAGCGTGCTCCAGGCTTCCATACGTTGGATATGGCGGCGTCCAAAGACTTCCACATTACGGATCGTCATTTGATCGGTTTCAGAACCAACTTTTATAACATTCTGAATTCGGCCAGCCTGGGCAATCCTGATACCGGAATTACGGATACGAACTTCGGTGAGATCTCCGGTGTGCGTTCGCAGGAACGCCGCATCGAGTTCTCGGGACACTACCAATTCTAATCAATCAAATAACTAACAAAGGGAGTGAGACTGAACAGTCCGCTCCCTTTGTTTCATGGTGTATGCTTAATGTCTGATAACACATATTCTGTCACGTAGCCTTGTAGGAGCTCTTTAGAAATGTCATGTTCCCGCCCGAAGACTTTGTCTGGTCGGCCTCCGCGGGACAAGCATGGCTGGCGGGTGAGCATATTGCCACGCGAGCGACGCACGGCACCGGATGCGCGTTCTCTAGCGCTTTGCTCTGCGGCCTTGTCGGCGGTCTGGATGGCATAGCAGCCGCCGCTTAGAAATATCAGGTTCTAAGGATGGGCTGGATTTCTATGAGCGAACGCGATCTATAACGGATCGAACTGTGGCGGCTGCGGGAGCTGTACTGGCTCTAAGTGAGCGGCAGATGTATCGCCTGCTGGTGAAATATGAAGCTGGAGGCGGATGCGCCTTGATCCATAAGGCTCGTGGTTGCCAACTACTCGGGAACAGGCAACACGCTGAACGCTGCAACTCCCTGGATGCGAAGGTTGTTGCTGGACGGCCTGCGTTACTGGGTTACTGAGATGCATGTCGATGGCTTCCGTTTTGACGTGGCATCGGCGCTCGCACGGCAATCGGACGGCTCACTGAACTTTAAAACGCCCCTCGTCTTTGCCGAAATTGCGGCAGACCCGGAGCTCGCCGACATTCGCACTACTTGGACGGGACTTCCCCGGCATTCACTGGATACAGTGGAACGGAAAATACTGCGATCTGGTCAAGCGCTTTGTGCGCGGCGAAGCCGGCCTCGTAGGAGAACTCATACTCGAATCTATGGCAGCGACGATCTCTTTCCAAGAGATGCCAAGGGTGCGCGGCATCCGTATCAAAGCGTCAATGATGCTGTCTCGCATGATGGCTTCACGTTGTATGACACCCGTTTGCCTATGATGAAAAACATAATCAGGCGAATGGTGAGAACAATACCGATGGGCTTTCCGAGAATTTAAGCTGGAATTGTGGATTTGAAGGCGACATTGGCGTCCCGGCTGACGTAAAGCGGCTGCGTACACAGCAGGCCTGGAACTTCTTCACCATCCTGATGATGTCGAACGGCACGCCCATGTTCCGCATGGGCGATGAGTTCCTGCAGACGCAGGGAGGAAATTCCAACCCCTGGAACCAGAACAACGCAACTACCTGGCTTGACTGGTACCTGTTGGAGCAAAACAAAGAGTTTTATCGCTTTGTGAAGACGCTGATTACCTTTCGCAATGCCCACCCCTCTATCTGCCGTTCGAGGTTCTGGCGTTCAGACGTGACTTGGTACGGCCCCAGGGACGCCGTCGATTTCTCTTCCACCTCTCACGCGCTTCCCTACATCTTGCACGGAGCCTCACACAACGACGTAGACATCTGCCTGATGGCGAATATGTATTGGGAAGACATCAATTTCACGCTGCAGGAACCTGGTGTCTGGCTCCGCGTCATCGATACCAGCCCAGCCCGGCCGACATCCTCCCGCCTGGAGCCGAGATTGCGCTGCCAACCACATTCCCGGTAAGTGCAAGATCCGTCGTTGTCGCTGTGAAGGCTTAGCTGCCATTTGCTAATTATTTGGGTTCTGGCTCACTTTTGGTGAAGCGGTTATGTGAGTTAGCGTTCGTGCTTTCCCCCTGCGATTTCAGGCCGAGTTCAGGACGCGGAGCCTGAGCAGGTCAAAGCTGGCGCGTGCGTACATTTGTCACTTGAGCAGCTCCAGCCGGTGGACGTGACCTTCAACAACCATGCCGTTGCTCCAGGGCATCCTGAGTGCGGCATCCACAGCGTTCTGGTCTCGTCCCATACTTCGCGCGAAGGAAGCAAAAGGTGAGTCCTGTGCTTCCTGAACCTAAACCCAGCCACCATCCACAACATAGCTTTGGTTTGTGATCGCAGAGCTATCGTCGGCAGCCAGAAACAGTACCAGCCGAGCGACCTCTTGCGGCGTGATCATTCGCTTCAATGCCTGGCTCGCCATGACCTCAGCCTTGTAGGCATCTGTGTACCACATCCGCTTCTGCTTTTCGGTCGCAATCGCCCCCGGCAAAACCGCGTTCACCCGGATTCCGTCACCGCCAAGCTCGTGCGCTAGGGTCCGCGTCATTCCTACAATCGCCGCCTTCGCTGTCACGTATACCGGTAACCCTGTCGATGGGATGATCCAGCTGATCGAACTCAGGTTGACGATCGACCCACGACCGGCAACTCTCATCCCCGGGATCACCGCCTGCGCCATAAAGAAGTAATGCTTCAGGTTCGCCGCCAATGTCCTGTCCCAGAACTCCGGGGTCACCTCATCGATCGTGTGACGCAGATCGTTGCCGGCATTATTGATCAGCACGTCTACACCGCGAAGTTCGGCAATGATCCTGGTCGTCGCCTCCTGCAACGCACAGATATCCGTCAGGTCACAGTGCACATAAAGTGGCCGAACGGCGCCCAGCCCTTCGAGCCGGGACGATAGACGCTCCGCCGCCTCGTCCTGCACGTCGAGAAACGCCACCCGCCCGGCCTGTCGCGCAAACGCATCGACGATGTATTCGCCGATGCCGCTTGCTCCACCCGTGACCACAACCGACCGCCCCCGCAGGCTCGGATAAACCGCAAACTTTTCCATCTCCATCGGTGCCTCTCTTACAAGGTGCCGCCTCCGACAAAGTGAACCATCTCCAGGCGGTCGTTGTTTTGAAGAGCGACCGAACCCCACTCGCTGCGCGGCACAATTTCGCCGTTCCGTTCGATGGCAACGCGGTCAGCTTTCAGTCCTAGTTCTACGACAAGGCTGGTCAAGGATGCTTGGGGGGCAAGCGCTTCAAAGCTCCGCTGCTGCCCATTGAGGATTAGATTCAAACTACTCACAAACTAAGCCTAGCAGGACTGGCGCCCTTCCTTACGGTTCGAGCGGCCAAAGCAGATGCATGGGTCCCCTTCCAGCTCCGCGCGGAATCGCAAGACGCATCGCCTCCGCAACGTACGTCTTCGCGGCCGCGGCGGCCGCTATGCCATCCAGACCGCCGACAAGGCCGCAGAGCAAAGCGCTAGAAAACGCGCATCCGGTGCCGTGCGTCGCTCGCGTGGCAATATGCTCACCCGCCAGCCATGCTTGTCCCGCGGAGGCCGACCAGACAAAGTCTTCGGGAGGCAGACCGTCCCCGTCTGTGACCACAACCCCCTGGAGCCCGAGTTCCCCACCCAACTTACTCGCAGCCTCTTGCACTTCCAGCTTACTTCGAACTTCGCGCCCAAGCAGAAGCGCGAACTCCGTCCTATTCGGTGTGATCCAGGTTGCGCGTGGAAGCAGCCTCTCACGCAGAAGAGCCATCCCATCCGCCTGGAGCAGGTCGGCTCCTGAACTGGAGCGAAGAACCGGATCGACGACCACTGGGATCCTGGAATCCAACTGCTGAAGGTACTCCGCAACGGCTTCAACGATCCCGCCGTTGCCCAACATCCCAATCTTGACCCCCGCCGGAGGCAGATCGTCTTGCAAGCAACGTAGAGCGTCGCGTAGAAAATCAGCTTCAACGATCTGGACCCCACGGACGCCCATGGTCGATTGAACCGTCAACGCGGTGATGCAGCTTGTTCCGAAGAATCCGTGCGCCGCGAAGGTCTTCAGGTCCGCCGTAACGCCGGCACCTGACCCCGGATCGTGTCCCGCGATCGTGAGCAGCACGCGGCGCTCGTCCTCCTTGCCGTGTTTCAACTTCACGACCCGATTTCCCGCTGGCAACGGCGCAGAGCGTTTTCAAACTTCCGAACGAGCATAATTTGAGCTTATTTCAAAAAAAGTTCAGGCGTCACGAATGCCCCCGAATGGCACCATTTCGGCCGGATTTTAAGGTACTTTTGCCCATGCAGCGGCTTTGCAATCTCTGCCTTCTTTAACGGAAAACTCTAAAAATGTCAACCAAGAGTCGCCGCTAAAGCCCATCGATTGATTGACTTGGCTGTTCGGATATCGAGACAATACACTCGGAGGATAAGGAATGCAACGATTCTTTACACCTGCAGGCAGACGCTACCTTTCGGGCGTGCTGGCACTGGCAGGAGTCGGGGCTGTGGGAGCAAGTGTACGGGCGATACATGCCCATGATCTCTCACCCAGATCACTGTCCACCAAAACAGTTACGCCTATCTCATCCGTTCCCGCAGCTCCCAAGCCGGTCGCGGAAGTGAAAGTAGGTCCTGCAGAAGTGGGTAAAGCTTCCTGGTACGGCGAGGAACTTCAAGGTCATCTCACCGCGAATGGTGAACACTTTGACATGAACACTCTTACCTGCGCACACCGGACGCTTCCCCTTGGTAGCCTGCTGCGCGTAACCAACCTTCGCAATCACCGGGCAGTTCTTGTCCGCGTTAACGACCGAGGCCCTGTGCCCGGGGATCGCCTTTTGGATCTATCGCGCGCAGCGGCGCTGCGTATCGGTATTGGCGGCTTGGCCCGTGTCCGGATCGAGCGTGTTTTCTTCAGAAACCATAAGGAAGCCCGTGAATTGGTCGCGCAGCAGAGTTTGGTTGCAAACAACAATCCAGCCGCAGCGTTTCCGTTCCTCAAGAAGTAGCTTCCGATACACTCTTCGAGATGACCTCGACAGCAGATCTACCCCCCAATCAAGCGGCCGGTGAACCAACCCGGTCGCATCTCTCAGCCGAAGAAGCCGCAAAACAACGCCTTATCGTGGCGCTGGACTTTCCCAACGGTGCTGAAGCAATCGCAATGGCCGAACGCCTGCAAGGTTCCTGCACATGGATGAAAGTCGGGCTGGAGCTCTACCTCGCGGCCGGTCAAAAGATCGTGGACGATCTCAAACGACTCGGCTTCTCCATCTTTCTGGATCTCAAGCTTCACGACATTCCTAATACCGTCGCTGGCGCAGTGCGTTCGGTTGCGACAAGTGGAGCTTCACTGCTCACACTGCATGCCGCCGGTGGTCCTGCGATGCTCTCCGCCGCCGCTGAGGCCGCTTTTAAAAATCAGTTTGCGCCCCACCTGCTGGCCGTCACCGTCCTCACCAGCATGAATCAACAGGAGCTGCTTGCCACCGGCATCTCCGCTTCGCCCGGTGATCGTGTGCTCCAACTCGGGAAGATGGCCATGGAGGCCGGAGTCGCAGGCCTGGTCTGTTCGCCTCTGGAGACGGCTTCCCTTCGCGCCACGCTGGGCGCATCGCCTCTGCTTGTCGTCCCGGGGATCCGCTCCGCAACAGACGCCAAAGGAGATCAGAGCCGGACGGCCTCGCCGGCAGACGCAATCTCCTCTGGAGCATCCATGCTGGTGGTAGGGCGACCCATCACGACCGCCGCAGACCCCGCCGAAGCTGCGGCGAAAATTCTACGTCAGATTGCCCTGTAGCTACTCTTTGCCTTTCCGCAGTGCCGCGAATCAGTCTGGCTACATATGATCTTGTGCTTGACCTCTGTCCTCTATGTAGCGGCAAAAGAAGTTGATTAAGCAAGGAAAAAGCCCAGGCCGAAGCCTGGGCTTTGGAACTCTCTAAACCTTAGAGGCGTTCGAAGAAATCGCATGCGGAGCACGAAATGTACACGCCGCCAGGGGTTCCGCGTTCGCGATCCTTGACGCGCTTCACGATGCGCGTCGGCTTGCTGCACTTCGGGCAGTCTGTGCTCTTGGACGTATCCATTACCTTCTTGCGATCGCCTGTTTTCGCAATTTTAGCCATCTGAAAATCTCCTTCGTATCTCCGCTCTCGCGGACAATCTCTGCCGCTCTCTTTTGCGCGGAAGTGCCCTTCTGCCCTGTTCACTCCAATGGATGTGCTGCGGGGGGTCGAGGCACGGCTCTCACGGCTGCAAGGCGGTGCTGCTTTAGTTTACATGATCAGGTGCTTTGCAGCATCTTCAGGATCCGAGGCAGGTACCTTCGCATCGCCCGACTTGTTCCCGGAGACATCGACTTTACCGAGCCCCACGCTATTCGCGGATTTCTGCTCGGCATC
>Ga0247762_1000040_pt1 | contig 70936 bp, 63 predicted proteins | sample UWRJL081202R4_FD_181016 | JGI IMG/M metagenome (GOLD analysis project Ga0247762, IMG submission 181016) | Plant litter microbial communities from Arlington Agricultural Research Station in Wisconsin, United States - UWRJ-L081-202R-4 | ecosystem: Environmental > Terrestrial > Plant litter >...
GTCATTTCGGGTCGACGTACCACCCATGAAAAGCCCGGAGCGGTCGAGCGTCGCGAGATAGGAATAGACCGAGTAAGCCAGCCCGCGTTTCTCGCGCACCTCGCGATAGAGACGCGAGGAAAAAGAGCCGCCACCGAGCACGTGATTCAGCACGAAGGCCGGCATGAAATCCGGGTCTTTGCGCTTCAGGCCGACGCCTCCGAACGTAATCGTGGTCTGCGGAATGTTGAGGTCGATCACTTCGCGGCGACCCAGCGACTGCGGCGCGGCATCCGGAATATCGGCGAGATCGGCCTTGGCGGGGAGCTTCGCAAAGGCCTGATCGATGAGGCGCATCAGCTCGCCCGCTTCGATTGAGCCCACAACCGCGATCTTCAGGTTCGACCGCGCCAGATTCTTCTTCACGTAACCGAACAGCATCGAACGCTCGATACCGGCAACCGATTTCTCGTCGCCTTTGACCGGCCGGCCATAGGGGTGGTTCGGAAATGCCTGCTCAAACCAGCGCAGGCTCGCGATTTCATCCGGATTCGTAAGCGCTCGCTTATAGGCAGCGAGAATGCTCGCGCGAATACGGTCGATCGCTTCCTGATCGAAACGCGGCGCGTTCAGCGACAGACGCAACAATTCGAAGGCTTCATCACGGTGTTCGCTCAATACGCGAACGGAGCCGCGGAAAGTGTCGCGATCGGCGCTATAGCTCAGCGAAATCGCGCGCCGCTCGAGGCGCTCCTGAAACGCCTTGGCGTCGAGTTCGCCGGCACCTTCGTCGAGCATGGCGGCGGTCACATAAGCGAGGCCAGCGCGATCGGCCGGATCCTGCGAGGCGCCGCCATCGAACGCGAAATTCAGAGAGATGATCGGCAGCGTGTCGTCGCGCACGAACCAAAGTTCGATGCCGGCGGGCGTCACAAGCTTTTCGATCTTGCCAACTTGCGCATCGGCGGCACTCGACGCCGAGAACAGGGCGAGAGCCATCGCAATCCCCTTGAGATATCTGAAGCTGCGGCTCGCGCGGAAGAGCGGCATCACGTGCGCTTCTCCGGCGAAGCCTGTTGCGGACGAACGAGGTGGCCGGTTACGGCGCGGCGCAGATCGAGCCAGTTTCTCGCAGCGGCCTGCACCTGCTCAGGCGTTACCGAGCGAATTTTCGCGGGCCATTCCTTGACGGAAGCGGCGGTCAATCCGGTGGTGAGTGCCGCGCCATAGATACGCGCAAGCGTCGCCTGATTGTCCTGCGAGAAGATCGTCGAGGCGATGATGCGCGTTTTCACGCGGTCGATTTCCTCGGGATCGACGCCTTTCGTAGCGACCTGCTCGATCACTTCATCGAGCGCGGCCTCGAGCGCTTCCAGCGCCGTGCCGGGACGCGGCGACGCATAAACGCCGAAGCGCGTCGCATCCAGCGATGTGCCCTGATACCAGGCGCCTGCATTCGCGGCGATGCCCTTCTCGACGACGAGCGCGGTGTAGAGACGGCTGGTCTGCCCGCCCCCGAGCACGTGCGAGAGAATCTCGAGCGCTTCCGCTTCGTTGCCGGTCGCGGTGCGATAGGACGGCACGAGATAGTAACGCGACAGCGAAGGCTGCTGCACACGCTGGTCGGCGAGCGTAATGCGGCGGTGCGCGCGCGGCTCCGGCTCGACGGGGCGCGTACGCGGCGCGACATCGACGACGCGCGGTACCTTGCCGTAAGTTTTTTCAGCAAGCGCGCGTGCTTCCTTTTCGTCGAGATCGCCGGCAAGCACCAGCACCGCATTGTTCGGCGTGTAAAAGCGCTTGTAGAAATCGAGCGCGTTTTCGCGGCTGAGCTGCCGGATTTCGTGCATCCAGCCGATGATGGGGCGGCCGTAGGGATGATTGACGTACAGCGCCGCGGTGAGCGCTTCCGCAAGCTGCGCGCCGGGGTCGTTATCAGTGCGGGTGCGGCGCTCTTCGATCACGACCTCGCGCTCGGGCAGCACGACTTCATCGGTGAGGCGAAGCCCGGTCATGCGATCGGCTTCGAAGGTCATCACCTGTTCGAGATTTTCCTTGGTCACGCGCTGGAAATACGCGGTGTAATCCTGCGAGGTGAACGCGTTCTCCTGGCCGCCGATGGTCGCGACAACTCTGGAGAATTTTCCGGCCGGATTTTTCTCGGTGCCCTTGAACATCAGGTGTTCGAGGAAATGTGCGAGACCGGATTTGCCGGGCGTCTCGTCCGCTGAACCGATGCGGTACCAGACCATGTGTGTCACGACCGGGGTACGCCGGTCCGGGATCACCACTACTTCCAGCCCGTTGGCGAGCTTGAACTCGCTTACCTGCAAGCCTTGGGTCTGCGTCTTCGCGGTCCCAGGCAACAGAACAGCCGCCGAACCGGCGGCCGCGCAAACTGCAATCGCGCTCATGATGACTCTTCGCACCTTCTCGAGAACTCCTTCAGACGCGCGCCATTGCCGGCCGCGTTTCATGAACGCGCCACGGGTGTGCCGACCCTATTATCGAGTCACTTGCTCGCCCTGGTAATCGGGCATGTTCGGGTGAACGAGTCGCCTGTTGTCGCGTTCCTGCTTATCCTTCGCGACGACGCCATAGGGAGCGTTCTTCGACGGCGTCAAATAACCCGACGGCGGCTGGGTCAGAGACTGGCGGTCGGGCTCGCCGGTAAACTCGATCGGCTTTTCCTGCTCTCTTCCTATCATGGGAAGCATTTTCGTAAGGGTAGGAACATTGAGCTCACCGACGCTCGACTGCGCATCATTCGCGGTGGCATTGGTGCCGGAACTCCGGCTCTTCGTGGTGAGTGGACCCGTACCCTTCATTTCTTCGGGCGTCAGCGTCCGGCCGCTATAGACTGGGTCCTCTTCAGCGCGGGAGAACACTTTCTTGGTGTTCTTCTTGCGCTTCTGCGCGGCTTTCACTTCGGGATCGATCGGAAAATCGGGATTGCGCAGACGCGCGCTGTTCGGCTCCACCGGCGGCGGCAACGCAAGTGCCTGCTGCGGCGGACGCTGGTCTTGCTGCGCGCCCTGCAAATTCTGTGACGGCGGCGCGTTGAAGTCCCAAGGGTTATTCTGCTGGCTGGCGGTCGGCGAAGGCACCGGCGCGCTCGGCTGCACATAAGGCGAGATCGGCGGCACCACGAGCGGCGCACGTTCCTGATAGTCGATCTGCGGTCCGGGCAACTGGAGAAGCCCGATAGAGCCGAACAGCTTGCTCATGAAGTTCGGCTCGTTCTCGTCGTCCTCGGCGTAGGACGGCTGCATCGCGCCAAAGATCGCCGTCATCGCGAAAGCGAAAACGGCGAGGCTCGAAATAAAGCGGCGCAGCGACATGGCTAGCCTCGGTTACTCGACGGACGGGACCCTATAGGGCCGGTCAATTCCCGCCCTTTGGCGGCGATTTCAAGGCGTTAGGCCTTAACGCATCGTATAGGAGGCCGAAAACCCCGGCAACGATAGCCGCATCCGCAAGGTTAAAGACGTACCAGCGGAACCCGAAGGCGTGCAGCGAGACGAAATCGACGACGGCCCCCTGAATGGCCCTGTCGAAGGCATTCCCGAGCGCCCCTCCGATCAGGAGCCCAAGGGCCGCTGCGACGACCTTTGAGCCCGCCCTGCGCAGCCAGAAGAAGAACAGGACCGATGCCGCGATTTTAATCGCGAAAAGCACCCAACGGCCGAGTTCCCCATCCTGTGGAAAAAGGCCGTAGGAGATGCCCCGATTCATCGCCAGCACGAAATCGGCGAAGGGCGCCAAGTAGATCTTGCCGCGCGCGGCGAGATCGAGGCCGTAGAGCACAGCGTATTTCGTGAACTGATCGAGCGCGAAGACAATTGCTGCAATCGCAAGCCCGAAGCCGAAATAGGGTCCCCTTTCGGCAACCCTGCTCGTCCACGACTCGCGTTTTACCCGCGCTGCAGAGCGCGAACGCGCAGGCTTTTGCTTCGCGCGTTTCTTCGCGCGCTTTTTCTTACTCGGCTGCTTTGCGCGCGGCATGATATTCGCGGAGTGCATCGGCGTCGCGCGGGGTTACGTCCGGAAATTCAGCGTCGGTGCCGACAAGCGGGGAAATTTTCCACGATCGCGCGCACTTCTTTCCTTCCGCGCGCACGGGCACGACCGCGACGCCCGGCACTTCCGGCATCCGGAAGGCGTCTTTCGGCCCCTCGCCCGCCTCTAACTTTGCATCCGAGGTGATGCAGACTTCCGCCATATCGACGCCTTTGGCGGCGTCCAACAATTCCTTGTCGGCGATGAAGATGATGGGTGCCGCTTCGAGCGAAGAACCGATACGCTTCTGCGCGCGTTCGATTTCCAGCGCGCCGGTCACGGCGCGGCGCACGGTGCGGATTTTTTTCCACTTCTCCGAAAGCTGCTCGTTCCGCCAGTTCGCCGGAATTTCCGGGAAGGTTTCGTTGTGCACCGAGCCCTTTTCGCTCGGGAAGCGCGAAAGCCAGACTTCTTCTGCGGTGAAGCACAAGATCGGCGCGATCCATGTCGTGAGACAATGGAACGTGTGGTCGAGCACAGTGAGGCAGCTTTTGCGCGAAACCGAAGAGATCGGATCGCAATAAAGCGCGTCCTTGCGGATATCGAAATAGAACGCCGAGAGATCGACCGTCATGAACTGCACGAGCGAAGCGAATACGCGCTTGTAGTCGAACTCGGCGTAAGCCTTGCGCACGATCGCATCGACCTCGAAGAGACGATGCAGCATGAGCTTTTCAAGTTCAGGCATTTTTTCGAAGGCAACACGATCGGCTTCCGTAAACGGATGCAGCGAGCCGAGGATCCAGCGCAAGGTGTTGCGCAGTTTGCGATAGGTATCGACCGTCGTCTTGATGATTTCCGGTCCGAGGCGGAGATCGTCAGAGTAATCCGCGGCTGCGACCCAGAGACGAAGAATGTCGGCGCCGCTGTCTTTAATGACGGTCTGGGGTGCCACGACATTGCCGACCGACTTCGACATCGGGCGGCCGTTCTCGTCGAGCACAAAGCCGTGCGTCAGCACGACATCATACGGCGGGCGTCCGCGCGTGCCGCAGGCTTCCAGAAGAGAAGAGTGGAACCAGCCGCGATGCTGGTCCGAACCTTCGAGGTACATAACCGTATCTTTGCCGCCGTCGCGCTTGCGCTTGATGCCGGCGAGTTGCGGGAATTGTTTCGGGTCTTCCAGTGTGAAGGCGTGCGTCGAGCCGGAGTCGAACCAGACGTCGAGAATGTCGTTCACCTTCTCGAATTTCGCAGGCTCGAAATCAGGCTTCAGAAAACGCGCGCCGTCTTTGTCCGCAAACCATGCATCGGCGCCCTCTTTCTTGAAGGCATCGACGATTCGCGCGTTCACGCGCTCGTCCTGCAACGTCTCGCCGGTTTCTTTATTCACGAACACCGCGATCGGAACACCCCACGCGCGCTGACGCGAGATCACCCAGTCCGGGCGGTTCTCGATCATGCCATTGATGCGGTTCTCTCCCGACTGCGGCACCCACTTCACATCCTTGATGCCTTGCATCGCGAGGCCGCGCAGCGTCGCGTTCAAACCTGCGATCGGCTTATCCATCGCGATGAACCACTGCGGCGTATTGCGGTAGATCACGGGCTTCTTCGAGCGCCACGAATGCGGATATTGATGCTTCAGGCGCGAGCGCGCGATCAGCGCGTTCGCTTCCGAAAGCGCTTTGATCACCGCGTCGTTGGCGTCGCCCTTGTTGCCTTTATCATCGATGACGCGCTTGCCTTCAAAGCCTGGCGCTTCTTTCGTGAGGCGACCGTCCGCATCGACGGTAAAAGGAATATGCGTGTCGATGCCGCGCTCGGTGAGCGCTTTGCCGTTTGCCATCCAGATGTCGAAGTCGTCGCGGCCATGACCGGGTGCTGTGTGCACGAAACCGGTGCCGTCTTCGTCGGTGACATGATCGCCGTCGAGCAGCGGTACATCGAAGTCGTAGCCTTTGCCGTGCAGCGGGTGTGCGAGCGACTTGATTGCTTTTAGATTCGCGTCGCCACGGCGCTCGTAACTTTCGACACGCGCGGACTTCATGACTGCTTCCGCAAGCTTGTCTGCGAGAATGAGCTTGTCGCCCTTCTTCGCCCAGTTGTCGGCGGCAGCGGCGGTGACTTCGTAGATTCCGTAACTGATGCGCGACGAATAGCTGACCGCACGATTACCCGGAATAGTCCAGGGAGTCGTCGTCCAGATAACGACACTCGTGCCGTCGCCCGCCGGAAACTTCACCCAGATCGTATCGCTCGTGTAATCCTCATACTCGACTTCCGCTTCCGCGAGCGCGGTCTTCTCGACCACCGACCACATCACCGGCTTCGAGCCACGATAGAGCGTGCCGTTCGCGGCGAACTTCATAAGCTCGCGCGCGATCGTCGCTTCCGCTTCGAAGCTCATCGTGGTGTAGGGATTTTTCCAATCACCTTCGATGCCGAGCCGCTTGAATTCCTCGCGCTGCACGTCGATCCAGTGCTGGGCGAAATCGCGGCACTGCTTGCGGAATTCGTTGATCTCGACTTGATCTTTATCCTGGCCCTTGGCGCGATACTGCTCCTCGATCTTCCATTCGATCGGAAGGCCGTGACAGTCCCAACCCGGCACGTAGTTGGAATCGTAGCCGAGCATCTGATGCGTGCGCGTCACCAGATCTTTCAGAATTTTATTGAGCGCGTGCCCGATATGGATGTTCCCATTCGCGTAAGGCGGGCCGTCATGCAGCACAAATTTCTCCCGGCCCTTCGCGGTCTTGCGCATCAGTCCATAGAGATCGATCTGCTGCCAGCGCGCCAAAATCTCCGGCTCCTTCTGGGGAAGCCCGGCGCGCATCGGAAAATCGGTCTGGGGCAGGAACAGCGTCTCCGAATAATCGGGGCCGTCCTTCTTCTCTTTGGCCATCGGTCGCGGAATCTCTTGAATGTGGGCCGCCTTCTAGCAGCCGGAATCAGGCCTTTCCAGCCTGCCTGAGCAATGCCTTTGCCTGCTCGCTGTCGCGGTTCATCTGCGCGATCAACGCATCGAGCCCGTCGAATTTCGCCTCCTCGCGGATGAAGCCCACGAATTCGACCGTCATCTCCTGCCCGTAAAGATCGCCTGCGAAGTCGAACAGGAAGGTTTCGAGCAGCGGCGCGCCGTTATCGAACTGCGGGCGGCGGCCATAGCTCGCCACCGCGTCATGCGTCTTACCGCCGACATGGGCGCGGACAGCATAGATCGCGTGCTTCAGCTTGCAGGACGGATCGAGGCGGATATTGGCGGTCGGAAAGCCGAGTTCGCGTCCCCGCTTCTCGCCGTGGATCACTTCGCCGGCTGCAAACCAGGAATGGCCGAGCAATTCATTCGCGCGGTTGATGTCGCCCGCTTCCAGCGCATCACGGATTTTTCCAGACGAGACCGGCACGCCCGCATCGTTCAACGGCGAGACGACCTCAACCGCGAAGCTGTGGCGTTTACCTGCGTCAGCCAGAAATTCCGGTGTGCCCTGGCGCTGCTTGCCGAAATGAAAATCGTGACCGACGACGACACCTGAGATACCGAGCCAATCCAAGAGAATTTTCGAAACAAATTCTTCCGCCGTGAGCGACGCGAGTTCCTTGTTGAACTGCATCACGACCGCGCCGTCGAGACTGTTCGCCGCAAACAGACGCAGCTTCGCGTTTTCCGGCGTGATGCGAAAAGTCGGCGTATCCGGTTTGAAGAACGTACGCGGGTGCGGCTCGAAGGTAAGCACAAGCGCAGGCGACCGGTTCGTCTTCATATGCGCCTGTGTGCGCGCCGCCTCGATCACCGCGCGATGACCGCGATGCACGCCATCGAAATTTCCGATCGCGACGAAGCCGCGCTTCAGCGCAACAGGCACGACGTCACCGTCGCGGATTACTGGAAATGCTTTCGGAAATGCGTGAGGAATTTTCATGCCGGAGCCGCTCGGATAAACGGCCCAAGGGCGGCAGAGTCAAGCTGGAAGCGGAGCGCGCCTAGGCCGCGGGTTGCGGCGGAATTGGCTTGCGCGGCACGGAGACGGTCGCCTGCCCGTCCAGCACGCGCTGGCCGTCGACCTTGGCCTCGCAATAGAGCACCACGCGGCGCCCCTTCTCGATCAGCTCCACGACTTCGGCGCTGACGGTCACGACGTCGCCGATCTTCACGGGGCCGTGGAATTCGATGGTCTGGGAGATGTAGACCGCGCCCGGGCCTGGCAGCTTGGTGCCGAGGATCGCGGAGATCAGGCTCGCGGTATAAAGCCCGTGGGCGATGCGCTGACCGAATACGGTCTTCTGGGCATAGAGGTCCGACAGGTGAACGGGATTGTGGTCGCCGGTGAGCTCGGCAAAGCCGACAATGTCTTCGTCCATCACGGTCCGCATGAGGCTTTCCCGCATGCCGACCCTGATGTCTTCGAAATAGAGCGGCTGAAAAGCCGTCATATCCAACATCTTGTTCAAACCCGAACCCCGCCAAACCGTTGCGCCACACCAGCTTCTGGCAGGGCACAATTAGCTCCCGCACTGCAATAACCCATGGGCGAGCAAAAGGGAATTAACCCGATGGCAAGCCCGTTTTGGTACGCCGGAAGGGTAAATTTGGCCGCCAGAAGGGTGGCCTGGAGCCTTCGCGGAGCGAAAAATATGGCCGCCGATACCGGAATGCCGATCCTCGTTGTGGACGACTACAAGACGATGATCCGCATCATTCGCAATCTTCTGAAGCAACTCGGCTTCGAGGACGTGGATGAAGCCGCGGACGGCAAGGAAGCGCTCGGCAAGCTCAAGGAAAAAAAATACGGCCTCGTCATCTCCGACTGGAATATGGAGCCGATGACCGGCTACGAGCTCCTGCGCGAAGTGCGCGCGGACCCCGATCTGTCGAAGACCCCCTTCATCATGGTGACGGCGGAATCGAAGACCGAGAACGTCGTGGCCGCGAAAAAGGCCGGTGTGAACAACTACATCGTCAAGCCGTTCAACGCCGCGACGCTAAAGAACAAGATCGATTCCGTTTTCGCGCCCGCCGCGTAACACCAACCCGCCAAGCCGCCGCCATGGGTATTTCGGACAAGATCGAACTGGAGAACGAGCTCCGCAAAATCGCGGATTACATCGTCACGCTCCGGCGCGAGATCGCCGTGCTCCAGGCGAACGAAATGCACATGGAGAAAATTCCGGCCGCAGGCCAGGAATTAGCCGCGGTCGTCTCTTCGACCGAAGGCGCCACCAACGAAATCATGGCGATTGCCGAGAACGTGCTTTCCGCCGATGCGAGCGATCCCGCCGCTTACAAGGCGTTCGTCGATAAAGAGATGATGGCGCTGTTTGAAACCTGCGCCTTCCAGGATCTCACCGGCCAGCGCATCTCGCGTGTCGTCAAAACGCTCGAACATATCGAGGCGCGCGTTTCGCGCTTCGCAACCTATGCCGGCGTTGAAGACCAGCCGGGCCACGCGACTCCGCACGAAGCCGAGACGGCCGCCCGCAAGGAGAAGTATCTCCTGAACGGTCCCTCGATCGCGGACGAAGGCAATACGCAGCCGGATATCGACCGCCTGCTCGCCAGCCTCAAAGGCCAGTAACTAAAACTACCAACTTAAGCGATGCATCATGCCGACAGGCCATGCTGCCTGTTCGGCGAAGATTTCGCCTGCGCGATTTTTCTCTTCCGAAAAATCTTCGGCGTGAATGCCGCCCGTGATGAAGAGGCAATCGATGCCCTGCAACGCGGCGCCCTTCAGATCCGTGCGGGCACCGTCGCCAATTGCGAGCATTTCTTCTTTCTTGATTTTCTCACCGCGCATTTTTTCGGCGACTGCCACGACCTGATCGTAGATCGGCGCATGCGGCTTACCCGCATAGATCGCCTTGCCGCCCATCTCTTCGTACAGCATGGCAAGCGCGCCCGCGCAGACGATCAGCTTGTCGCCGCGCTCGACCACGAGGTCGGGGTTGGCGCAGAGCATCAACACGCCGCGCGGAATTAAACGCGAGAACATCGCGCGATAGTCTTCCGCGACTTCGACTTCATCGTTGAAGGGCCCAGTCACGACGACCACGTCGCATTCGTCTTCGCCGACCATCTGGTTCGGAAGACCGTCGTAATTCGGCAGGTCGCGTTCCGGGCCAAGATGAAAAAGCTTCGCTTCAGGCCGGGATTCGAGTTCGGTCCGCGCAACGTCGCCCGACGCAACGATGGTGTCGTAGCAATCCGCAGGTACGCCCCACTTCGCGATCTGCTTTGCGACGACAACGCCGGGGCGCGGCGCATTGGAAATCAGGATGACGGTCGCGCCGTTCTTGCGCGCAGTTTTCAACGCCTCGCAAGCGGCGGGATAAGACATGACGCCATTGTGCACGACGCCCCATACGTCGCTGAGCAGGAGCTTGTATTTCGGCGCAATCGCGCCGAATCCGCCGAGCACTGGCGGCAACGCGGGCGAGAGATTTGGAGTGGTGTTTTTCACGGCGCGCGGGAGTCGCACGAACCGCCGTGCAAGTCAAAGCGCGTCAGGCGCGGCGAACCGTTCGCGAGGCGAGTTTCGAAATATCGTTCGGGCGCGGCGCGGCTTCTTCGGTTTTCGCTTCGGCCGCCGGGAACTCCGCGACGTCGCCTTTGAGAATATCCGAGCGGATCGGACGCGGTGGCGCGAACAGCGTGCCCTGCCCGAACCCAAGATCGTAGTCGAGAAGATCGACCGCCATCTCTTCGGTTTCGATTTTCTCCGCGATCAGATCGATGCCGTAGCGGCCAAGGAGATCGACGAGATCAGCGGGATGAACCTGCGCGCCGGTCTGCGGCACACGTCCGAGCAGAAGTTCTGCGGAAATTTTCAGATAGCGCACGCCGCGTTCGGCCATAGCCTGCGGGTCGATATGCAGATCACTCACGTGATCGATCGCGAAGCGGAAGCCATGCTCGCGCAGCTGATGCAGGCTCTCGCGATAGACCGCATTCGGAGAACGGAAATCGTTCTGCGCGATCTCGATGAAAAGCGACGGCGCAATCGCCTTGTTCGCGTCGAGCGCGCTCATGATCGTATTCATCACGGCGCGGTCCGAAAGCGTTTCCGGCGCAAGATTGAAGAAGACGCCGATGTCGCGCGATTTCGTCGTCAGTCTGCGCACGACCTGAAGCGACGAGTTCACGAGATTTTCGTCGAGCGGCAGCACTGCGCCGCTTCTGCGTGTTGCGGCAATGAAATGCTTGGCTTCGATCAGCTTGCCTTCCGGAAGCCGCAGCCGCGACACCGCTTCGTAGAAACGAACCTTGCGCTGGGGCAGCGTTACGATGGGCTGGAGATGAACGTCGATGCGCTCGTTTGCGAGTGCGTCGCGAATGAGCATCGCAACTTCATCGTCCTTGAGCGTGCCGAGCGGATTGACCGGACCGGGTGCCTGCGCAGGCGCTGAGCCTCGCATCAGCGGGGTGGCACTCGCGGCAGAATCTTTCGCATTCGCAGCCGGCGCGCCTGCAAAAATCTGTTTCTGCGCGAGCAGGCTGTCGTGCTCGGTTACCGTCTTGGCGAGATCTTCGACCAGGCTTGCGAGATCGCTGATTTCTTTCGCGATCGGCTCGGTGTGGGTTTTTACATCCTGCGCCGGCGCGGCCTCCAATTTCTCGAGCCGCATGTTCACTTCGCCGACTTGGCGCGCGATATCGGCCGAAGCCCGTGCAAGACCTTCGAAACGTTCGGATGCCTCCTGCCGGTCACGCGAGCGGGCGGAAACCGACTCCACCGTCATCAAACCGAAAAGGAGTGCCAGCGCGCAAAACGCGGCCTCAACCGCGGTAATACCAGCGGCGTAATGCAATATTGCACCCGCAGACGCCGCGATCAGCGTCATGCAGAACGCAATGAAGAAAAAGCCTTTGCCGAACATGCCGCTAGGAGCCCGCCACTCCTGCCAGACGCGGGAGACTGTTCCCCCGAATCCCGTTCGCGAATCATAGGCGAAGGGGCTTTCCCTAGGAAGTCTGGCTTCCCGCAACTGGAAATTGGCCGCAATCGCATTACATTTGGCGCATCATGCGACCGACGGCGACAAGCAAGAGCGCAAGGAAAATCGATATGACCACGCTGATCCTCAACCGCCGCAAGCTTCTCGCCGCTGGTGGCTCCGTTTTGGCGGTGGGCGCTTCCGGGCTGTTGCTGCCCGCCAATGCGCAGGGTTTTGCGGCGACCGAGTCGATGTCGGGTGGAGCCAACAATTACCACGCCCACAAAGGCGCGCCGATCGTTGAGCGCATCGGTAAAGGCGGCTTCGTGATGTCGGGCACCGTGCGGCGCGCCGGTGACGGGATGCCGCTCTCCGGACAACGCATCCAGATCTGGGCGCATACGGTCGAAGGCCGCGAGGAAGACCGGCGCAGTCACGGTGCCACGCTCACTGATAAGAACGGCGCGTTCCGTCTCGAGATGCCACAGATCATTCCGATCTTCGGTCAACCGCACGGCCACCTGGCCTATGACAGCGGCGAATTCAAAACCGTATTTCTGCGTCCCATCATGCGGAGCGCGAAGGACACCAGCCTGGAAGCACATTTCGTCCTGCAACCAGCCTGACGACTACGCAGTGAACGAAAAGATGGCGCCGGCTCGTATTGCATTGATCTGGGCCGTCCTTGCAGCCGCCATCTGCCTGCCGATGGCACTCGCGGCGACAAGCCCGTACCTCGAATGGCGCGATGCGATTTATATCACCGCCTGCTTTGCCGGGATCGTTGCGCTGGGTCTCTTGCTCATTCAGCCGTTATTGATCGCAGGACTACTGCCGGGACTGTCGGCGTTTCGCGCGCGGCGGGTGCATCACTGGATCGGCGGCGCGTTGGTCGTCGCGATCATCGTTCATGTCGCGGGACTTTGGATCACCAGCCCGCCGGACATGCTGGACGCACTTCTGTTTCGGTCGCCGACATTGTTCTCGCCCTTCGGCGTGGTGGCGATGTGGGCGATCTTCGCCACTGCACTGCTCGCTCTATTCCGCCGCCAGCTTGGACTGCGAACGTGGCGCATCACGCATATGTCGCTGGCAGTGGTCATCGTCGGAGGCAGCGTCGTCCACGGAATGCTGATCGAGGGCACTATGGAGACGATGTCGAAGGCAGCACTTTGTGCGCTCGTCATCGCCGCGACCATCAAGGTCACGGTTGACCTTTGGCCTCGGAAAAAGCGCGTAATGCGGCCTACTGAATCGTCTTGATGATCTTGCCGAGCTTCTCGAAAATCTCGCCGATCTGGGCTTCCGAGATGATCAAAGGCGGAGAAACGCAGAGCGTGTCGCCTGCCGCGCGGATCATCATGCCGAGATCGTGGAAGGCGTATTCAAGCGACTCGTAGCCGCGCTTGCCGGGCGTATCCTTGCGCGGCGCCAGATCGATGCCGCAGGTCAGGCCGACGCAGCGGATGTCGAGCACGCCCGGCAGACCTTTGAGGGACATCGCGGTGTCGTACCAGAGCGGCTCTAACTTTTTCGCGCGATTGAATAGATCTTCCTGCTTGTAGAGATCGAGCGTGGCTAGGCCCGCTGCCACCGCAAGCGGATGTGCTGAATATGTGTAGCCGTGAAAGAGTTCGATCACGTGCTCGGGGCCTTTCATGAAGGCGTCGTAGATTCCTTTGCGCGCGATCACGCCACCCATCGGCACGGAGCCTGCGGTAATTCCTTTCGCGAATGTCATCAGGTCCGGCACGACGCCATAACGCTCGGCTGCGAATGCGTGACCCAAACGGCCAAAGCCGGTGATGACTTCGTCGAAGATCAGAAGAATTCCGTGCTTGTCGCAGATTTCGCGCAGGCGCTTCAGGTAACCCTTCGGCGCTGGCAGCACACCGGTCGAACCGGACATCGGTTCGACGATGACGGCGGCGATGGTCGACGCGTCATGCAGCGCGACCAGACGCTCCAACTCGTCGGCCAGTTCTGCGCCCCATTCCGGTTCGCCTTTGGAGAAAGCTTGCTTCTCGCGATTATATGTAGCGGGAAGATGATCGACGCCTGCAAGTGCGTTGCCGAATTGTTTTCTGTTCGCAACCATGCCGCCGACGGAAATGCCGCCGAAGCCGACGCCGTGATAGCCGCGCTCGCGGCCGATCAGGCGCGTGCGCCCGGCATTACCGGAAACATTGTGATAGGCGAGCGCAATCTTGAGCGCAGTATCGACCGCTTCGGATCCCGAATTGCAGAAGAAGACGTGGTCGAGATCGCCGGGTGCCAGCTCCGCGATGCGCGTGGCTAACGTAAACGCCTGCGGATGCGAGAACTGAAACGACGGCGCAAAATCCATTTCGCCAGCCTGGCGGCGGATCGCTTCCACGATCGGCGCGCGGTTATGGCCGGGATTGATGCACCAGAGACCGGCGGCAGCGTCCAGCACCTTGTGACCGTTCGCCGCTGTGTAGTGCATGTCCTTCGCGCCAGTGACGAGACGCGGGCGTTTTTTGAAGGCGCGGTTCGCGGTGAAGGGAATCCAGAACGCTTCGAGGTCGTTCGGCGCGTGTTTGCTGTCCGCGTCGTAAGCGTAGGCCATGGGTCTTGCTCCTTAGGCCCGGGACCCTACCAGCGGCCCGCCGGGCCCGGCCAGCCTGATCCTAGAAAACAAAGGGTTTGTTTACCCTGTTTTGGCACTGTGGAGCCTCAAGAAATAGGGCACTTCGGCTACCGGTGCCCGCAACCAGTCCGCGTCGAGGGGTCGCCCGGTAATGGTAAGGAAAGACGGCTCGCAAGAGCCTAATTGCGTAAGCGTTGCGTCTGTCACCGCCCGCATTCTCGTCATCGATCACGATCCGGTCACGCGCCGCGTGCTTGCGAAAGCACTGGCGAACGTATCGCCGTTGCCGCTTGAAATTTCGGAAGCCGAACGCGCCGAGGATGGGATCGCCATCGCGCAGCAAGCTTCTTTCGGCGCTGCCGTGGTCTCGTTCGACCGCCGCGCGCTGTCGGCCAATATGGAAATGGTCGCGAGCCTGCGCGAAGCCGGGATTCACGGACCGATCATCGCAACATCATCGACCGGTTCCGTCACCGCCGCGGTCGAAGCGATCCGCTCCGGCGTCAACGATTTCATCGTGAAGCCGTTTCAGCCGAAGGAATTTGCGCGCCGGATGCTGGCACGCATCCGCGAATATGAATCGGCACGGGTGGCACTCGGCGAGATGCCGGCGCACGAAACCGAAGAATCTTTCGAAGGTTTCATCGGCGCATCGAGCCCGATGAAAGAAGTCTATGCGCAGATCGAGCGCATCGCTTCTTCAAAGGCGCCGGTCTTCGTCACTGGCGAAAGCGGGACCGGAAAAGAAGTCTGCGCGGAAGCGCTGCACATCCGCTCGCGCAATCATTCCGGCCCGTTCATCGCGCTCAACTGCGGCGCGATCCCGAAGGAATTGATGGAAAGCGAAATCTTCGGCCATGTGAAGGGCGCTTTCACGTCCGCGCACGAAGACCGCACAGGTGCCGCCGAACTCGCAAACGGCGGCACGCTGTTCCTCGATGAAATCTGCGAAATGGATTTTGCGCTGCAGGCAAAACTCCTGCGCTTCATCCAGACCGGCACCTTCCGCCGCGTCGGCGGCACGAAAGAGATGAAGGTCAATGTCCGCTTCGTCTGCGCAACCAATCGCGACCCGAAAGAGGAAGTCGCTGTCGGACGCTTCCGCGAAGATCTTTATTACCGTCTGCACGTCCTGCCGATGCACCTTCCGGCGTTGCGCGAACGCGGCAACGACATTCTTCTTCTTGCCCGTACGTTCCTCGCGCGTTTCGCGGAAGAAGAAGGCCGTCACTTCAACGGCTTCGATGCGGACGCCGAAAACGCGCTGATTGCCTATCGCTGGCCCGGCAACGTGCGTCAGTTGCAGAACGTGATCCGCCGCGTCGTGGTTCTACACGACGGCGATCTCGTCACGGGCGCAATGCTCGATCTGCCAACCGGCGCCTCGCACGAGGCTTCGCGCGATACCGGCCCGCTCCCGCGCATGGAAAGCCCGTCGATCGATCCTTACTGGATGCAGGAGCAGCGCATCATCGAGGAAGCGCTCGCCGCCTTCGACGGCAACGCCCAGAAAGCCGCAGCCGCGCTCGAGATTGCGCCGTCCACGATCTACCGGAAGATGCAGAATTGGACGCAGGACTAGGTCCAGAAGGCAGCCAATTAGAAATCGTCATGCCCGGCCTTGTGCCGGGCATCTCGCTTAATAAGGCAGTGCCTCTTTGATCGAGATGGCCGGGACGAGCCCGGCCATGACAAACCCAACTTGCCGCCCTGCCCCCACTCCTTTAACACCGCGCCCGTAGCGGTCTTCTGCCGCTCGGGGGCATCCCAATGGCACTGATTTCAAACATTCTGGTCGGCATCGTCGCCGCGCTGCACGCCTATTTTCTCGTGCTCGAAATGTTTTTCTGGACGCAGCCGCTAGGGCTTCGCGTCTTCAACATGACGCTGCAGAAGGCGCAGGACTCCGCCGTGCTCGCCGCAAACCAGGGTCTCTATAACGGTTTCCTTGCCGCGGGCCTGCTCTATGGAATTTTCGCGTCGAACACTGCGGTCGGATTCCAGTTCAAGGTTTTCTTCCTTCTCTGCGTGATTGCCGCCGGTCTTTACGGCGGCTGGAGCGTTTCGCCGCGCATCATCTACATTCAGGCGCTGCCGGCCGTGATCGCGCTCGTCTTCGTATGGCTTGCGAACAGGTAAAATGAGTTCGGACAAGAAAAATAAAATAAAGCCTCGCCTGCCCCGCGGTCTCGAAGACCGCGGGCCGGAAGAATTGCGCGCACTTCGTGTCATGACCGACGCAATTCGTGGCGTCTATGAACGCTACGGTTTCGAAGCGGTCGAAACGCCCGCGATCGAATATACCGACGCGCTCGGAAAATTCCTGCCTGACAGCGACCGTCCGAACGAAGGCGTGTTTTCATTTCAGGACGACGATGAGCAGTGGATGTCGCTGCGCTATGACCTGACTGCGCCGCTCGCGCGCTATGTCGCCGCCAATTTCGATCAGCTCCCGAAGCCTTATCGTTCGTATCGCTTCGGCAATGTGTTCCGGAACGAAAAGCCGGGTCCGGGCCGCTTCCGGCAGTTTCTGCAATTCGATGCCGATACTGTCGGCTCCTCCACCGTCGCGGCGGACGCCGAGATGTGCATGATGGCCGCCGACACGCTGGAAGCGCTCGGGATTATGCGCGGCGATTACGTTATCAAGGTGAATAACCGCAAAGTGCTCGATGGCGTAATGGACGCGGCGAAGATCGCGCCGGAGCAACGCCTCACCGTGTTGCGCGCGATCGACAAGCTCGACCGTCTCGGTATCGACGGCGTGAAGCAGTTGCTTGGCGCGGGACGCAAGGATGAATCCGGCGACTTCACCAAAGGCGCGGGATTGGATGCGGCCGGCATCGAGGCGATCACGAAATTCGTGTCCGCCAAGAGCGCGGGCAATCGCGAGACCGTCACGACAATCAAGGACGGCCTAAAACTCTCGCCGGCGGGCGAAGAAGGCATCGAAGAACTGATCACAATCAGCAAACTCGTTGCTGCAAGCGGCTACGAAGATCGCGTGAAGGTCGATCCTTCCGTGGTGCGCGGCCTCGAATATTACACCGGTCCTGTTTACGAGGCCGAGCTCACCTTCGAAACGAAGGATGAAAGGGGAAATCCGGTTCGCTTCGGCTCGGTCGGAGGCGGCGGACGCTATGACGGGTTGATCGCGCGCTTCCGCGGGGAGCCGGTGCCGGCAACAGGTTTCTCTATCGGCGTTTCGCGGCTCATGGCGGCGCTGAAGGCATTGAAGAAAATCGATGACAAACCGGAATTCGGTCCTGTGGTCGTGACAATCTTCGACAAGGATCGCATCGCCGACTATCAGGCGATGGTCAAAGAACTTCGTCTCGCGAACATCCGCGCCGAACTTTATCTCGGCAATCCGAAGAACTTCGGCAACCAGTTGAAATACGCCGACAAGCGCAATTCGCCGGTCGCGGTGATCCAAGGCGGCGACGAAGTGGCGAACGGCGAGGTCCAGATCAAGGATCTGATCGAGGGCAAGAAGGCCGCCGAAGCGATCGCCTCCAACACCGAGTGGCGCGCCTCGCGCCCGGCGCAGTTCTCGGTTTCCCGCGATAAGCTCGTCGAGACCGTGCAGGAAGTGCTGAAGCGACACGGCATCCATTAACGGACGTCCGCTAACCTTCGCCCCGGGACGCAATAGCGCCCCATCCCGCTCCCTGCTACAAGCCCGCGCCATGACGACAGGCACTCAAAACGGCAAGAACGGCCGCGCCAACGCACTCGTAGAACTCTACGAGCGCGCGGGCTATGCGCGCGTCGAGCCCGCTATTTTGCAGCCCGCCGAAATCTTCCTCGAACTCTCGGGCGAAGAGCTGCGCCGCCGTCTCTTTATCTTCACGGATTCCACCGGCCGCGAACTTTGCCTGCGTCCCGACATCACCATTCCGGTTTGCCGCGCACACATCGCGAAGGGCGGAAACGGCAGCGCGAACTACTGCTATCTAGGGCCGATCTTCCGCGACCGCGGCAGCCGCAGCGGCGAAATCATCCAGGCAGGCATCGAACAGCTCGGGCGCGAAGACAAAAGCGCTGCTGACGCCGAATGCCTTTCGCTTGCACTGGAATCGACGAAAGTGTTCGGCATCGACGCACCCGCGATCCGCATGGGCGACGTCGGCTTGTTCTCCGCGCTCGTGGCCGCGCTGAAACTGCCGCCGGCATGGCAGCGGCGCCTGTTGAAAGACTTCAACCGCACCGGCACGCTGGAAGCCGATCTTGCTTCTCTCAGGAACAAATCCGATCCGCGTGCAGCACACGCAGGTGTTCTGGCGGCGCTCGAAGGCTCCGACCCGAAAGCCGCGCGCGCTTTCGTGACCGATATTCTTTCGATCGCGGGCATCTCGGCGGTCGGCGGTCGCACACCCGAAGAAATCGCCGAACGCTTTCTGGAACAGTCCTCGCGCGGCGCCACGTCCGGCCTTGCGCCGGAAGCAGCGGGCGTGCTCGAAAAATATCTGCGCATTGCGGGCGATCCGGATGAAGCGCTTGCTGCGTTGCGCGCGCTTGCTTCCGAAGCGAAGCTCGATCTTGCGCAAGCGCTCGATGCTTTCGAGCAACGCTCGGGTTTCATCGCGGCGGCCGGTATCGACGTTTCGAAAATCCGCTTTGCGACCGCGTTCGGACGCGCACTCGATTATTATTCGGGCATGGTTTTTGAGATTTACGACCCCTTTGAGCGCGTGAATACGCGGCTCGTCGCGGGCGGGCGCTACGACAACCTGATGTCGCTCCTCGGTAGTGAAGCGCAGGTGCCAGCAGTCGGCTTTGCAGCATGGATTGCGGAACTCGAAAGCGCGGGAGGAGCGGTATGAGCGCGCTCATTCTCGCCGTTCCGTCGAAGGGCCGCTTGATGGAAAACGCGCAGGCGTTTTTCGCGCGCGCCGGACTTTCGCTCGTGCAGGGCCGAGGCGGCCGGGATTACCGCGGCACGATCCCCGAGCTTGCCGACGTCGAAGTCGCTTATCTCTCGGCAGCCGACATTGCGACGTCGCTTGCGCAGGGCTCGATCCACATCGGCATCACAGGCGAGGATCTCGTTCGCGAATCCATTCCGGATGCGGACAATCGTGTCGTGATGCTGGAAGGTCTTCGCTTCGGTTATGCGAATGTCGTGGTCGCCGTGCCGCAGGCGTGGATCGACGTCCGCAGCATGGAAGATCTCGACGACGTTGCGACCGCGTTTCACGCTAAGCGTGGGCAACGCATGCGCGTCGCCACGAAATACGTGAACATGACGCGTACGTTCTTCGCCGGTCACGGCATCGCGGACTATCGCATCGTCGAAAGCTTAGGCGCGACCGAAGGCGCACCTGCGGCCGGTACTGCCGAACTCATCGTCGATATCACCACGACGGGCGCGACGCTGGCCGCGAACGGACTAAAGGTCGTCGACGACGGCGTGATGCTGCGCTCGCAGGCAAATCTCGTGGCTTCGACCGGAGCCGACTGGAGCGTGAAAGCGCGCAAGGCAGCACAACTCCTGCTCGACCGCGTTGCGGCCGAGCGGCGCGCACGCACCATGCGCGAGGTGCGTATGCGCTTCAAAGGTGCGGACGCGGAGATGCTTGCGGAAGCCACCGGCCGCTTCGGTGTACAGGCGCCGTTCGGCGGACCGACTTCTTCTGGAATGCTGACGCTTTTGTGCCCGCCCGCAACGCTGCACGACTTCACGATTTTCCTGCGCGAGCGCGGAGCGGAAACCGTGATCGTGTCCGCGCCGGAATATGTCTTCGCGCAGGACAACCCGCTCTTCGACAAGCTGATTTCGAAACTGGCTTAGGCCGTCACTTCGGCGCGCGGAAGACGAGAAGGCGCGCGAGCGAAAAATTCACGACAAAGCCCGCGCCGATCCCGATGATCTTCGCGACCACGAGCGGCACATAAGGTGCTGCAAGAACGAGCGCTGTCGTGTTCGCAATCAGTCCGCTGACCTGGGTCGCCGCGAAGAAAAGGTAATCCTTGAACTGCGGCTTCTTCCCGAACGTGAAGCGGGAGTTGAGAAAATAAGAGCAGGTCACCGCGACCGCCCATGCGCAGACGTTGGCCACGATCAGGTTGTCGGTGACGGTATGAAGCGCCACGAAAAATGCGGCGGCATCGACACCGGCATTGACGAAGCCGATCAGACCGAAACTGAAAACCTGCTTGAAGAGCGCGCGCATGGAATCACTTGGGCGGGTGGCGCTTCCTAGCACGGCGCAGGCGGCAGAACGGAAGCCGTTTTACCGCGTTTTGGCTTTGGGCTAGGAAATCGCGAGAGGAAGGAAGAAACTGGCTTTTCGAAAAGTCAGGCAGGCCATGATCGCAAACCAAGGCACCAAAAGGGCGGACGGGCTCACCATCGTCATCCCGGTCTTCAACGAAGCCGCGGGGCTTGCCGTACTACACCGCAGGCTGATGTCGCTCGCTTCGCGCCTGCGCGATCAGCGCAAGCTGAAGGTCGAGATCATCTATGTCGATGACGGCAGCCGCGACGATACTTTCACGATTGCCCGCCAGCTTCCTCCTGAAACCGCTGACGTCCAGGCGCTCTCGCTTTCGCGCAATTTCGGAAAAGAGTCGGCACTGCTTGCCGGTCTCGATCACGCGCGGATGAACGCGATCATGTTCATGGACGGCGACGGCCAGCATCCGCCGGAGCTTGCCGAGAAGCTCGTCGCGCTCTGGCAGGACGAGCATTACGACGTCGTCTACACCGCGAAAGCACACCGCGAGGAAGAGCCGGTCGCGCGTCAGCTTTTCGCAAAGCTTTTTTATCGTGTGCTCAACTTCAATCTGCGGCAACCGATTCCCGAGGACGCCGGCGACTTCCGGCTGCTCTCGCCGCGCGCGGCGGATGCGCTGCGGCAGTTGCCCGAGCGCAACCGCTTCTTCAAAGGTCTTTCGAGCTGGATCGGTTTCAGGCAAATCCGCGTGCCTTACGAGCCCGCGCCGCGCGCACATGGTGCGTCGAGTTGGAACATGCGTGCGCTGCTCGGACTTTCGATCGAAGGTTTGACCGCTTTCTCGGCGGCACCGTTGCGGATCGCGAGCCTGCTTGGCGTGCTGCTCTCCGCAACCGCGTTTTTATTCGGTAGCTGGATTCTGTTCGAAACCATCGTGCTCGGCCGCGGCGTGCCGGGCTATCCGTCAGTGATGGTCGGCATCATGGTGATCGGTGGTGTGCAACTGCTCGTGCTCGGCGTGATGGGCGAATACATCGCGAAAATTCTTTCCGAATTGAAGCGGCGGCCTTCCTATTTCATCGCCGAAAGCGAGTTGCGCGAAGCCGAGAAAGCGAAAACTCCCGCGCCGCGCGAGGCCGCCGAGTGAAGCGGATCGTCGTCTGCGCCGACGACTACAATCTTGCGCCCGGCGTTTCCAAAGCAATCCGCGAACTCATTGCGCAAGGCCGGGTCAACGCGACCTCAGTGATGACGATCTTTCCCGGCCTCGAGGAAGAAGCGAAAGCGCTTGCAGAGACGCCTTCGCCCGCGCCTATTCAGATCGGATTGCATCTTACGCTCTCCGGCGGATTTCAGCCGCTTGTCTCGCCGCCGATGGCAACGCGCGACGGCAAACTTCCGCACATGAATGCGCTGCTCTCGCCGCTTTCGTATTTTCAGGTGGACCGTAAAGCGGCCGCACTCGAAATCGAGGCACAGATCGAAGCGTTCAAGCGCGCATTCGGACGGCTTCCGGACTATGTCGATGGCCATCAGCACTGCCAGCTTATGCCTGCGATCCGGAAAACTTTCGTGCAGACCGTGGCACGGCTCGCTCCTAAAGCCTGGGTGCGCCAATGCGCGCCCGCACGGACCTCCACTTTAATCGCATCAGACAACAAAACCCGCGTGATCGGAACGTTGAGTCTTGGGCTCGCACGGCTCGCAAGGCGCGCAGGCCTTTCGGTCAATCCTTCGTTTTCCGGCGCCTATGATTTCGGAGGTACGGAAAAATTCGAAACTTTGTTCCGCCGCTTCGTTGGAGAACTGACCGAGGGTGGCGTGGTCATGGTTCACCCCGCCTATATCGACGATGTCCTGCGGGCCCGCGACACTTTGATCGAAAGGCGTGAAGAGGAACGATCCTTGCTTGCAAGCGAGAAGTTTCACGCCGCGATGAAGGACGCCGAAGCAACGCTTGCCTGAGAAAGAAAATCTCCTCGAAAACATAAAAGCCAACTGGAAGACCTACGCCTGGCGTGCGCTCGGCGGGGCCATAGGCATCTATGCGATGCAGCTTCTGGCGGAGATGGGTCACTTCCCGATTGCGCTCGTGCCGTTTGCGACCTCCGTCGTCAACGTCATCAGCTTGCCGGACGCACCGCCGGGGCAGCCGCGCGCCCTGATCGGCGGCCATTTGATCTCGGCCTTCATCGGCCTCTGCGTGCTCTCCGCTCTCGGCTCCAGCGCGTTCGCGGCGGCGCTCGCAGTCGGACTTGCAATTGTCGCGATGCATTTCACCCGCACCATGCATCCGCCCGCGGGCATCAATCCCCTGATTATCGTCACCGCGTCTTTGCCGTGGAGTTTTCTCTTCATGCCGGTGCTGGTCGGCGTGCTGTTGCTGACTGCGCTCGCCTACATCTGGCACGGCATCGAAAATCACTTCGTCGATCACGAAGGAAAATGGCCGGCATCCTGGCTCTAGCGAGCAGTAGCGACGGCGGAAATCCGATGGAACTCGCTGCAGATTTCGCCTCTAGAAAGAAAGCCAATTCGGCCAATAGCTTAGCTATGTGACATTTCGGACGCAGGCTGGGGAAGACTGTTTCCCGGGCCGGACTCCGTGATTGTACGGAGTCACCGCCCGGCCTAAACTTTTTGCGGAATCTGGGGGCGATAATTATGCGGAAAATATTGCTTTCTCTGGTCGCGGCTACCGCGCTTTGCAGCGGCTCTGCAACTGCTGCCGACATCCCGACCAAGGCTCCGATTTATAAAGCTGCGCCTGTGTTCACATGGACCGGCTTTTACGGCGGCGTGAACGCCGGCTACGGCTGGGATCCAACTTACTGGCTCGAGAACCCGCCCGGAACGCTCGATGAAATTCTCAACCTTCGTCCGCAAGGCGCGTTCGGCGGCGTACAGATCGGTTACAACTGGCAGTTCTCGCGCAACTGGCTGTTCGGCATCGAAACCGACTTCCAGATTTCGGATATCCAGGACCGTTACAACTTCGTCTATCCGGGCGGCGGCGCGTCCTACGCGACGCTCGCGATCGACTACTTCGGTACGGTCCGTGCGCGTTTCGGTTACGTGATGGATCGTAACCTGTTTTACTTCACGGCCGGCGGCGCCTACGCGAAATTCCAGGCAAACATGTTTGCCGACTTCGACGTAGGTGACGGCCTCATCAATGGCCACAAGTGGCTCGGCGGCTATGTTGTCGGTGTCGGCTACGAGCGCGCTTTCACGAATAACTGGACCTTGAAGTTCGAATACCTGTTCATCGACTTCTCGCATCTCGATATCAGAGGCATCAACACCGGCGGCGGACAGGTTGCGCTCACCGGCGATCCCTATCTGCATGTGGTGCGGCTCGGCCTGAACTTGCGGTTTGCATCCGGCCTCTAATCGCCAACGAACTTCAATTTAAAAAGCGCGGCTTAGCCGCGCTTTTTTATTGAATCGTAGATTCCGCGAGATTGCCGGCCTCGCGCGGCTAATTCCATTTCTCGGCTGTCCAGTCCCAGGTCGTACCCTTTAATTCGCGCGCGAGCGCGTTCGTAATCGGCTCTGCGTCGATATAGATTCCTTCACCGCCGGTCTCGACCACCGGTCTGATCTTCACGCGGGCGTCGCCCGCTTCATCGACGAGTATTGCTTTCACGCTGTTGACCCACACTACGAGATGATCGGCACTGTTGGGACGCTCAAGTTCCGCGAGAATCACAACCTCAACGGACTCGGTAAGATTCAGTCCGGGGAAATTTTGCGACTTGCGCTTGAGCGCGAGCACAAGGTCTCCGGTGGTTCTATCCCACGCCGCCGAAACCGGATTTCCCTCAAGTACACGTGAAACGACTTGCGAGATCGCAGCTTCCAGTTTCTTGCGGTCCGGTTTTCCATTTTCCAGCCAGGGGGCGGCCGGCACGCGGACGGCATAGGTCATCTGGCTTTGGCCGCCCCAACCCGCCGCAACAACATCGGGCAGCCGCTTTGCTGCTGCGATTACCGCTTCCGCGCGCTCCGGATGAACGATGAACTGAACCGTATGCGTGCCCGAGCGCAACGCATCGCAATCTTCCACCAGGCCAAACAGAGCATCGAGCGCTACATCTTGCGTGCGCAAAAAATCGATCAGCGCCGGTACGGTTCCGAACTTGGTGCGCACCGCCACCCATTGCGGTGACACGCCAATGAAATCCGCCGGCTTCTCCACGAGCGGCGGCGCATAGAGACTTTCCTGATACTGCTTTTCGGTGCTTTCGGAAACGAAGCCGGCCTTGAAGGGCGCGGATGCAGTCCCGATTCTGACCTTGCCGCTATAGGTCAACTGGTCGTTCTGATAGGCGCTGGAATAGCTAAATTCGACCGGCGTCTTCGCGCGCAGGCTGACGCCTGCACCCGATAGCTCGCTGCCTTGTGGCTTCAACTCGATGATGGCGCGGTCCATGGGACCGTTCGCGGTTTCCTGAAAGCAAATGTCGAGCTCGGCGCTTTCGACTTTCGCGCCAGCGCGCCGTTCGCGGATCACGGTATTCGCAAACTGCGTATCGCTGAATTGGACCGTTGGCTGGGTGACGACGATCGTTTGTGCGTTTGCCGTGCCGGCGACGAAGAGAAAACCAAAAGCAACAAAAGAAGCCGAATAACGTATTTTCATGTTCTCGCCTCCGCAAAACGAATTTGTAATTCCGACTCTGAACGGCAGTTGAATTTTACGAGCGAGAAAATGAATGCCAGAAAATAAAAAAGGCGCGGATCGCTCCGCGCCTCTTCTTGTTTCTGAATGGATTGTCAGAAATCCATGCCGCCGCCACCGGGCATTGCCGGTGCCGGGCTATCTTTCTTCGGTAGTTCCGCGACCATTGCTTCGGTCGTCACCAGAAGACCGGCGATGGAAGCCGCGTCCTGCAAGGCCGTACGAACGACTTTCGCCGGATCGATGATACCGGCCTTGAACATGTCGCCGTACTTCTCGGTCTGCGCGTCGAAACCGAAATCGGGATCGTTCTGTTCGGCGATCTTGCCGACCACGATCGAACCTTCGACGCCTGCGTTCTCCGCGATCTGGCGGATCGGCGATTCCAGCGCTTTCAGCACGATGTTAATGCCGGCCTGCACATCTTCGTTTTCATCCTTGATGCGGCCGACGGCTTTCTTCGCGCGGAGCAGCGCAACGCCGCCGCCCGGCACGATGCCTTCCTGGACCGCAGCGCGGGTCGCATTGAGCGCGTCATCGACGCGGTCCTTGCGCTCCTTCACTTCGATTTCGGTGGCACCACCGACGCGGATTACTGCAACGCCGCCCGCAAGCTTGGCGAGGCGCTCCTGCAGCTTTTCCTTGTCGTAGTCGGAGGTCGTTTCCTCGATCTGCTGCTTGATCTGCGCGACGCGAGCTTCGATGTCTTTCTTCTTGCCGGTGCCGTCGATGATCGTGCACTTTTCCTTTTCGATCACGACTTTCTTCGCGCGGCCGAGCATCTGCAAGGTTACGCTTTCGAGCTTGATGCCGAGATCCTCGGCGATCATCTGACCGCTGGTGAGGATCGCGATATCTTCGAGCATTGCCTTGCGGCGGTCGCCGAAGCCCGGCGCTTTCACGGCGGCAACCTTGAGGCCCCCGCGCAGCTTGTTCACGACCAGCGTCGCGAGCGCTTCGCCTTCGACTTCCTCGGCGATGATCAAGAGCGGCTTACCCGTCTGGATCACGGCTTCGAGTACCGGAAGCATCGACTGCAAGGTCGAAAGCTTCTTTTCAAAAATGAGGATGTACGGGTCGTTCAGTTCGGCGATCATCTTGTCCGCGTTGGTCACGAAATACGGCGAGATGTAACCGCGGTCGAACTGCATGCCCTCGACGATGTCGACGTCGGTTTCGAGAGACTTCGCTTCCTCGACCGTAATCACACCTTCGTTGCCCACGCGCTGCATGGCTTCGGCAATCATCTTGCCGATGTTTTCGTCGCCGTTCGCGGAGATCGTGCCGACCTGCGCAACTTCCTTCGACGACTTCACGTCGCGCGCAGATTTGGAAATGTCGTCGATGACCTTGGCAACGGCGATGTCGATGCCGCGCTTCAGATCCATCGGGTTCATGCCGGCGGCAACGAGCTTCACGCCCTCGCGCACGATCGCCTGCGTCAGCACGGTTGCGGTCGTGGTGCCGTCGCCCGCCATATCGTTGGTCTTCGAGGCTACCTCGCGCACCATCTGCGCGCCCATATTCTCGAACTTGTCTTCGAACTCGATTTCCTTTGCGACCGTAACGCCGTCCTTGGTGATGCGCGGCGCACCGAACGACTTGTCGAGCACGACGTTGCGTCCCTTCGGACCGAGCGTCACCTTTACGGCATTGGCGAGCTGATCGACGCCGCGCAACATGCGGTCACGCGCGTCGGTCGAAAATTTTACGTCCTTGGCAACCATTATGATTACTCCCGCTTACTTGCCTTTGCCGATAATGCCCATGATGTCCGACTCCTTCATGATCAGAAGCTCGTCGCCATCGATCTTCACTTCCGTGCCCGACCATTTGCCGAACAGGATGCGGTCGCCGACTTTCACGTCGATCGGAATGAGCTTGCCGCTTTCGTCGCGACCGCCCGAACCTACGGCGACGACTTCGCCTTCGGACGGCTTTTCCTGCGCGCTATCGGGAATGATGATGCCGCTTTTGGTTTTCTGATCGGCGTCGATGCGCTTCACGACGACGCGGTCGTGCAAGGGGCGAAATTTTTTCATGTCTGTTTCCTCGAGGCTTACCCGCGCTTCCGCGCGCAAAAAATATTTGTGGCACTCGCATATTTCGAGTGCCAGCGGCGAAGGAGATAGCCCGCGCTGCCTTTCGGAGTCAAGGATCGTTTGAAAAAGTGCTTTTATTTCAGTTATTTAGGCTGAAAATGCCCGGACCGCATCGTAGAGCAGCTTCGTCGCCGCGACGAGCAGGATCACGTAACACCAGAAAAACAGCCGCGCCTGATCGAGCCGATCATGAATGTATTTGCCGAGCCAGACACCGGCAGGAACGACTGGCGCGAGCACCAGCGCCTGCATCAGCGTCCCGGGCTTTGCGAGCGCAAGCGCGGAATAAGGAATGAGCTTCACGAGATTGCCGAGACTGAACAGCGCGACGGCGGTGCCCGCGTAAACGGTTTTGTTCAGGCCGCGATACAAGAGATACGCCGTCATCGGCGGCCCGCCGGCATGCGCGACGAATGTCGTAAAGCCCGCAGCACTTCCCGCGAGGAGCGCAAGCGGCGGAGAAACCGGACGTTCTTTCTGCTCGGATTTTCTGCCACGCAGAAACCAATCCAATGCGAATACAACCGTGATCGCACCGATACCGGCTGCGACCACGCGAGGATCGACATAGACGAAGAACACGTAGCCGAGCGCAATGCCGACAAGAAGCGCAGGCGCGAGCCAGATCAAATCCGGCTTTGACCAGGTGTTCTTGCCGAACGACCCGAACGCGAAAAAATCCATGAAGGTCACAAGCGGCGCAACCACGATCGCGGCGTCCAATGGCGGCAACACGAGCGAAAGCAGCGGCACGCCGAGAATCGCAAGCCCACCGCCGAACGCGCCCTTGCCGACCGAAACGATGAAAATCGTCGTCAGCCCGACGAGATAGAAAAGCGGATCAGTTGGAATCACGCGTGGCCTGCGGGCTTGCGGGTCCGATACGGCTCTTCGAGATATTTTTTCGTCTGGTCGTCGAGCTTGATCTCAAGCGCTTTCAGCGCATCCGGCAAATGATGAGGCTTGGACGCGCCGACAATCGGCGAGGTCACCAGCGGATTGGCGAGCGTCCAGGCAATTGCAACGGCCGCGCGCGAAACGCCGAGTTTCTCCGCGGTGACCCGCACGCGCTCCGCGATCTCGTGATCGGTATCGGTCGCGCCGATGCCGAGCGTTTTCGCGAAATCGTCGGTCTGTCCGCGCAGCGTTTTCTCGCCCTGGCTCGGCATCGAACCCGCAAGAAAGCCGCGTGCAATCGGCGACCATGGCGTCACCGCGATCTTTTCTTCTTTGCAGAGCGGCAGCATCTCGCGCTCTTCCTCGCGATAGATGAGGTTGTAGTAATTCTGCATGGAAACGAAGCGTGCGAGGCCCCGCTCCTTCTGCATCGTCAGCATCTTCGCGAATTGCCACGACCACATTGACGACGCGCCGAGATAAAGCGCTTTCCCGGCCTTGACGACATCGGAGAGCGCTTCCAGCGTCTCTTCCATCTCGGTGTCGTAGTCGTATCGATGGATGATGTAGAGATCGACGTAATCCATCTTCAGCCGCTTCAACGACGCATCGATCGCTTCCATGATGTGCTTGCGCGAGAGCCCTTTTAGATTCTGCGCTTTGCCCATAGGATTGAATACTTTGGTCGCGACGACGACCTCTTCCCGGCGCGCCGCATGTTCCTTCACCGCGCGGCCGAGAATTTCCTCGCTGACGCCCTGCGAATAGACATCCGCCGTATCGTAGAAATTTATGCCCGCGTCGAAGGCCGCTTTGTAAAAGGGTTTGGAATCTTCTTCGGTCAGCACCCATTCGCGCCAGGCCTTCGAACCATAGGTCATGCAGCCGAAACACAGGCGCGAGACCTTCATGCCGGTCGAGCCGAAGCGGACATATTGCATTGCGCATAACCTCAAAATAAATCGGGCGGCGAAACCGCCGCCCGACTTTATCGTTTGTCTTCGCTAGAGCAACTTACTTCTTGAAGGCCTTGAGAACGGCTTCGCCGTCCGCGCCTGCGCGCTTCGACCATTCTTCCGCAAGCGTGTTGCCGATCTTCGTAAGACCCGCTTTCAATTCGGCGCTCGGTGCCTGCACCTTCATCTTGTTCTGCTTCATCGTGTTGATGAAGCCGGCATTCTTGTCTTCGGAAGCCTTCCAGCCGCGCGTTTCAGCGGTAGCGGCGGCTTTGCGCACGGCATCCTGCGTCGCCTTGTCGAGCTTATCGAAAGCAGCCTTGCTCACGATCACGATGTTGTAGGGCAACCAGGCCTGCACATCGTAGAAGTGCGTCATGGTTTCCCAAGCCTTGGTATCGACGCCGGTCGCACTCGAAGTCATGAAGGATTCAACGACCCCCGTTGCAAGCGCCTGCGCGAGTTCGGCCTGCTGCACCGTCACAGCCTGCGCGCCCGCGAGTTCGGCGATACGTGTCGTGCCTCTGTTATAAGCGCGCCACTTCAGGCCCTTCATGTCGTTGACGCTGTTGATGTCTTTCTTCGCGTAAATGCCCTGCGGCTGCCACGGCACTGCATAGAGCAAGATGATGCCCTGGCTCTCCAGCTTCTTCTGCATGAACGGCTTCGCAGCGGCGTAGAGCTTTCGCGATTCGGGATAGCTCGAAGCGAGGAACGGCACGACATCGACGCCGAAGATCGGATCTTCGTTTTCGAGCAGCGAAGAGAGCACTTCGCCGATTTCAGCCTGGCCGGTCTGCACTGCGCGCTTGATTTCCGGCGCTTTGAAAAGCGAAGCGCCCGGATGCAGCGTAAGCGAAAGCTTGCCGCCCGATTCTTTTTCCACGTCCTTCGCGAATTGCGCGAGATTTTCGGTGTGGAAGTTGGTGGCCGGATAAGCGCTCGGAAAATTCCATTTGGTCTGCGCGGCGGCAGGGCTTGCGGCGAGCGCAAGCGCGGCTAGGCCGAGCACTGCATTGCGTGAAACACTGAACATGTTGTCGTCTCCCGATGGTTGGTTTTTGGTCGTCAAGTCGGTGGAAATGCCAGTTGCGGCAGGTACATCACGATCTGCGGAAAGATCGTAATGATCAGCGCCGCAATCACAAGAAGGAAGAAGAACGGCAGTGCGGCCAAGGCTACCGTATTGGAATCCTTGCCGCTCATCGTTTGCAGCACGAAAAGGTTGAAGCCCACGGGCGGCGTCACTTCGGCCATCTCGACAATCAGCACGACGAAGATGCCGAACCAGACAAGATCGAAACCCGCCTTCTGCACCATGGGCAGCACCACTGCCGTGGTGAGCACGATCATCGAAATACCGTCGAGCGCGGTGCCGAGAATAATGTACATGATGAGTAGCGCACCCATCAGCGCAAACGGGCTCAGATTGAAGCTGTCGACCCAGAGCGCGAGCGCATTCGGAATCTGCGTCAGCGCCATCGCCTTCGACATGTACCAGGCGCCGGCGAGGATCAGCATGATCATCGCGTTCACGCGCGTAGCACCCATCACGCTCTGCCAGAAGGATTGCCACGTCAGCGAGCCTTGCCACCACGCAATCGCAAGCGAACCCAGCACGCCCCACGCCGCGCATTCGGTCGCGGACGCCCAGCCCATGATGAGCACGACGAAGACGAGGGCAATCAGAAGCAGGCACGGCAGAAGATTTGTCGACTCGCGAAGTTTCTCCGCGAACGACATTTCCGGTTCGGGCGGCGGCTGCTTGTCGGGATTGGCGAGCGACCAGATCGCGATGTAGCCGCTATAGAGCGCCATCACCAAAAGGCCCGGCAGGAAGCCTGCGAGAAAAAGCTGAATGATGGAAACGTCCGCCGCGACGGCATAGACGACCATCATAATGCTCGGCGGAATGAGAATACCGAGTGTGCCTGCGCCCGCGAGCGAACCGAGTGCGAGTTTTTCGTCGTAGCCGCGCTTCTTCAGTTCGGGGAGTGCAATCTTGCCGACTGTCGCGCAGGTCGCAGCCGAAGATCCCGACACCGAACCGAACAGGCCGGAAGCAAGCACGTTCACGTGCATCAGACGGCCGGGAATTCGATTGAGCCAGGGCGCAAGCCCGCGAAACATTTCCTCGGAAAGTTTGGTGCGAAAAAGAATCTCGCCCATCCAGATGAACATCGGGAGTGCGGCGAGCGTATAGCTCGCGCTCTCGCCCCAGATCGTGGTCGCGAGCAAGTCGCCAGGCCGCGCATGGCCCGCGAACCACATTCCGGCAAAACCCGTGGCGAGCAATCCGACCGCGATCCATACGCCGCCTGCCAGCAGGAAAAACAGGACCAGCAGCAGAACGAGCGCGATTTCGATAAGAGCCATGACTACACCGCGCTCTGGATCGCCTGCTCGATCGCCTCTTCGGCGGTCTTGGGCTTTGGTTTTTCGTAATGCGGCTCGCCGCCGAACAGGACGTGGATCAATTCATCGACGAAGGAAATGAAGAGCACGATGAGGCCGACGGCCATGCCCGATTGCGGAATCCAGATCGGCACTGCGATGACGCCTTGCGACGGCTCGTCAACGAGCCACGAAAAGTACGTCATCCAGTACGTGAACCAGGCGAAGTAGCCGACAAAGAAGCAGCCGACGACGAGCGAGAAAATTTCGAAATACCAGCGCGTGCGGCCGGTAAAGCGGTCGATCACGAGACCGACGCGGATCATTTCGGCGGAGCGGAACGTATGCGCGAGCGCGAGGAAGGAAACCGCGACCATGCACCAGCCGATAAATTCGTCGCCGGAGCGCACGTTGAGACCGAATGGCCGGCCTGCGGACAGCAGGATCATCAAAACGAAAATCGCGAGCAGAAATCCGCCGGCGGCAACACCTGAAAAGAGATAGAGCCAGTCGAGAAATCTGCGGAGGATTTTCATTTTCGTGCCTCGTGTTTCTCGCATGCAGTGCAATGCTCGTGCCGGACGAAGTCTAGCGGTGGCTTTTGCCGGGTGTGACTCATTTACTTCACAAGCTCGCCGCCGCGCGCGCGGCTTGATCATAGTGGCCGGACAACGCGCGCATGAGACCGGCGATTTCGGAAAGACGTTTTTCGTCGGCGCCGGTCGCTTTCACGGGCGCGACCAGCAGCGCCTCGCGGATTTTTCCGTATTTCTTCACAACCGCCTCGCCTTTCGGCGAGAGCGAAACCGTCTTTTCGCTGCCCTTGCGTCCCGACATCAGAAGGCCTGCGCCTTCGAGCTTTTTCACCGCGTACGTCACGAGATGCGTGTCTTCGATCGAAAGCACGAGGCAAATATCGGCGAGCCGCTTCGGGCGATCGCGATGCGCCACCGCATGCAGCACCAGCACTTCCATCGGATTCACATCGGGCAGTCCGGCGGCGGCGACGCAGCGCACCATCCAGCGCTCGAAAGCGTGGCCGAGCAAAATCAAACCGAATTCGAGTTCGGAAAGCGAAGGCATCGCACCCGCCGCGAGATGCGCGGAAGAAACGATCGGCCCGAGCGAAGCATCCGCCTTGCTCGTGTTCGCCGCAGCCAGCCGCGCTACTTTTGGCATTCGCCTTCCCTGCGAAAAAATGCCGTCTGAAAAGGAGCGTATCCCTCACAAATAATTTGTCAACAAATCGTCGGCGTTTTATTGATTGGTTACGGGAGAATTCCGATGGCGAAAAAACCTCCGGCAAAGGCTTGGGATTTCTGGATCGACCGCGGCGGCACTTTCACCGACGTCGTCGCGCGCCCGCCTAGCGGAAAGCTGATCGCAAAGAAGTTGCTTTCGGAATCGCCCGCTTATCCCGACGCTGCGGTGCAAGGCATTCGCGAATGTCTTGGCCTTGAGAAAGGCGCGCCGATCCCGCGCGGCATGATCGGTGCCGTGAAAATGGGCACGACGGTCGCGACCAATGCGCTGTTGGAGCGCAAAGGCGATCGCACGCTTCTCCTGATCACCAAAGGTTTTCGCGACGCCTTGAAAATCGGCTACCAGGCGCGCCCGAAAATCTTCGCCAAGGAAATCATCAAGCCGGAAATGCTCTACGAGCAGGTCGCCGAAATTTCCGAGCGGATTCTTGCGGACGGCACAGTCGAACAGAAGGCCGACGCCAAAGAAATTCGTGCCGCGCTGGAAGCCGCACAACGCGACGGCATCAAAGCGGTCGCGATCGTTTTCATGCACGCTTACCGCTACCCCGCGCACGAACAGCTTGCCGCGAAGATCGCGCGCGAGATGGGTTTCGCGCAGGTATCGGTCAGCTACGAAACCTCGCCGCTGATCAAGCTCGTCGGGCGCGGTGACACGACCGTTGTCGATGCCTATCTCTCGCCGATTCTCGCGCGTTACGTTGCGCGCGTCAGCAAAGAGCTGGACGCGAAAAATTCCGGCGCGCGGCTCATGTTCATGATGTCGTCGGGCGGCCTCACCGCGGCCGATCTCTTTCAGGGCAAGGACGCGATTCTCTCCGGCCCTGCCGGTGGTGTGGTCGGCATGGCGCAGACGGGCGAGAGCGCCGGCTTCAAGCGGCTGATCGGCTTCGACATGGGCGGCACGTCTACCGACGTCTCGCATTTCGACGGCGAATATGAGCGCGCATTCGAAACGGAAGTCGCAGGCGTGCGCATGCGCGCGCCGATGATGCAGATTCATACCGTCGCCGCGGGCGGCGGCTCGATCCTGCATTTCGATGGCTCGCGTTTCCGCGTGGGGCCGGACTCCGCCGGCGCCGATCCCGGGCCGATGTGCTACCGGCGCGAAGGCCCGCTCGCCGTCACTGACGCAAATGTCATGGCAGGAAAACTGATCCCGGAGTTCTTTCCAAAGATCTTCGGGAAAACAAACGACCAGCCGATCGATGCCGGCACCGTGCGTCAGGCTTTCGCGAAGCTCGCGAAAGAAGTCGGCGGCGGCAAATCGCCGGAGGAAATCGCCGACGGCTTCATTACGATTGCCGTCGAGAACATGGCAAACGCCATCAAGAAGATTTCCGTCGCCCGCGGCTATGACGTGACGCGCTATGCGCTGAACTGTTTCGGCGGCGCGGGCGGGCAACATGCCTGTCTTGTCGCGGATAGCCTCGGCATGAAGAGCGTCGTTATTCATCCGCTTTCGGGTCTGCTCTCGGCTTACGGTATGGGGCTCGCGGATATTCGCGCGACCCGTACGCAGGCACTCGAACAATCGCTCAGTGCCAAGGCGCTTACTGCGATCAACAAAATCGGGAAAAAGCTCGGCGACGAGGTGAAGCGTGAAGTCGCTTCGCAGGGCGTCGCTCCGAAACAGATCAAGGTCATCGTCCGCGCGCATCTGCGCTATGCCGGAACCGACACGCCGCTCGAAGTGGTCGCTGGCACGATCAAGAAAATGCAGCGCGATTTCGAAGGGGCACACAAAGCCCGCTTCGGCTTCATGGACCGCGACAAGGAAATCGTCGTCGAGGCTGTTTCCGTAGAGGCCATCGGCGGCGGTGCAAAATTTTCGGAACGCGCGAGCAAAGCGTCGAAATCGAAACTCCCCGCCCCGCGCCGCAAGACAAAATTCTTCTCGCGCGGAAAATTTCAGAACGCGTCCGTCTATACCCGAGATCAACTTAAACCGGGTCATGTCGTTAAAGGCCCGGCACTCTTGATCGAGCCGAACCAGACCGTCGTCGTCGAAGACGGCTGGCAGGCGAAGCTGACGCAGAAAGATCACCTCGTGCTTACGCGCGCCAAGGCGTTTGCGCGCAAGCATGCGATCGGTACCACCGCGGACCCTGTGCTGCTCGAGGTCTTCAATAACCTCTTCATGTCGATCGCCGAGCAGATGGGTGTCACGCTGCAAAACACCGCCTACTCCGTGAACATCAAGGAACGGCTCGATTTCTCCTGCGCAGTGTTCGATGCGAGCGGCTCGCTCGTAGCAAATGCGCCGCATATGCCGGTGCATCTCGGCTCGATGGACCGTTCGGTCGAGACCGTCATTCGTTCCAACAAGGGCAAGATCAAACCGGGCGACGTCTACGCGCTGAACGCGCCGTACAACGGCGGTACGCATCTTCCGGACATTACGGTCTGCACGCCGGTGTTCGACGACAAGGGCAAGCAGATTTTATTCTGGGTCGCGTCGCGCGGCCATCATGCCGACGTCGGCGGCGTCGCGCCCGGTTCGATGTCGCCCCTCGCGACCCACATCGAAGAGGAAGGCGTCTATATCGACAACTTCAAGCTCGTCGATCGCGGCCGCTTCCGCGAGAAAGAACTCTACGGGCTTCTGCGCGGCGCGAAATATCCCGCGCGCAATCCGCTCCAGAACGTCAACGACCTGAAGGCGCAGATCGCCGCGAACGAAAAGGGCGTGCGGGAACTGCGCAAGATGATTGCGCTGTTCGGGATGCCGGTCGTGAAAGCCTATATGGGCCATGTGCAGGACAACGCCGCCGAATCCGTGCGGCGCGTGCTCGACCGCCTGCACGATTCCGAATTTTCCTACGAGATGGATCAGGGCACTTTCATCAAGGTCAAAATCTCGGTCGACAAGAAGAAGCGCGAAGCGACCGTCGATTTCACCGGCACAAGCCCGGAGCAGAACTCCAACTTCAACGCGCCTGCACCGGTGACGCGCGCCGCCGTCCTCTATGTTTTCCGGGTCATGGTGGACGACGACATTCCGATGAACGCGGGCTGCCTACGTCCGATCAAGCTCGTGATTCCGCAAAGCTCGATGCTATCGCCGCAATATCCGGCGGCGGTTGTCGCGGGCAATGTCGAAACTTCGCAGGCGGTGACGAACTGTCTGTTCGGCGCGTTGGGCGCGCTCTCCTGCGCGCAGGGCACGATGAACAACCTGACCTACGGCAACGAGAACTATCAGTATTACGAAACGATCTGCTCTGGCTCGCCCGCGGGTCCCGGCTTCAACGGCACCGACGCTGTGCATACGCACATGACGAATACGCGGCTCACCGATCCGGAAATACTCGAATTCCGCTTCCCGGTCGTGCTTGAGGATTTCCATATCCGCAAGGATTCCGGCGGACGCGGAAAATGGAAGGCGGGCGACGGCATCTATCGCCGCGTACGTTTCCGCGAAAAAATGGATTGCGCGATTCTTTCAGGCCATCGGCGCGTGCCGCCGTTCGCGCTCGCGGGCGGCGAGCCCGGGCATGTCGGCGAGAACTGGGTTCGCCGCAAAAACGGTAGCGAAGAAAAACTCAAAGGCTGCGATCAGACCGTACTGGAAGCCGGCGAAGCCGTAATCATCATCACGCCGACCGCGGGCGGATACGGCAAGGCTTAATCTTCGCCGGGCACAGCGCGCGGCGCGTCCTTCTTCGTTGTCGGCACATCCTTGTAGTATTTCCGGTTTTTCACGGAGCCCGTGAGAATATCGTCGGCATTCTTCTTCGAGCCGACACGCGCGGGCGGCACCGGACGATTGGGATTGTAGGGCGCGGGCTGCGGGCCCTGCTGCCACTGCATCTGCGGTTGCTGCGGATTGTTCAACGGCTGCGGTTGCGGCAATGGCTGCGCCTGATACTGCGGCTGCGCATTCGGCGCGCGCATGTATTGCGGCTGTTGCGGCGGATAGTTCTGCGGCTGCGGATTGATCGCAAGCGGCTGCTGATTTTGCTGCTGCGGATACTGCTGCTGCGGCGCGGGCGGATAAGCCTGATCGGGCGACAACGGCTGCTGCTTCCCGCGCGGCGTGAAACGCTGCGGCGGCGCATCATCGTCGTCGTAGTCGCTGTGTTGTTGCTGCTGCGGCTGCACACGCGCGATCGGGAAGCGATCGTAGTGTTTCTGCTGCTTCTGCGCCATCGGGCCGGGCTCATTCGGATAGCGGAACGGCTGACGCGGCGGCAAAATCAGTTGCGGCGTCGGGCGGCAGACGACGCTGCTTCGGCGCGCAAGGTCGAAATGGAAATGGTCGTGATGTGCGGCGTCATAACCGGGGCCGAGCACGGTCGTGAAAACTTCACAGCCGCCGGCATGTACCTGACGCAGGAAGCCCCGCTCTTCCTGCGAGCCGTTCCAGCCGTGCTTCACGGTGACGATGCGTCCGCTCGCAAACGTAAATCCCGCAACGTCGAGCGCGTTGCCGAAGCCGTGCTCCGACATATTGCCGGTACCGCCGATGCGGCGGCAGGAATAAGACGAGAGTTGCTTCACTTCGACGATCTGTTCGCCGAACCAGGCTTGTGCCGCGGGTTGCGCGATTTCGCCGAGCCAGCGGTTGAAAGCGACGGTCATCGGGCAGCCGAGCGTCGCCTGCGGCTTCATCGAAACCTGGCCTTCGGATGCCGCCAGAATTTTGAAGGGATGATTCATCCCGCAGGAATATTCGCCGTTGATCTCGGTGACGGGCTCGACATAGGAGCTCGTCTGCACGAGACGCTGCGCGATGCATTGTTCTTCGGCTTGTGCACGCCAAGGCGCGCGCTCTTCATAATTGAAGGCGCGGCAGCCAAACAGCCCCAAAGCGACGAGCGGGGCGACGAGATACAAACGTCCGCGCGCCATGCGCGGGAAAATGCGGCGCGGCCGGTTTAGAGAGAGTTAAGAACCGGGACTCTCGCGCTGCGTTGCAAGCGCGCGCAAAGGGAGGGGATAACCGCATCACTGTCGCGTAAATGATTGCCGCGCGTTAAGAGGCGCGGCAGAAAGACGGCGAATGTCCCGGCCTGTTTCCTGGCTCTCGAAATTACGCGGTCCGCACCGTGCCGTCCCGGTGTTCGGGATCACGATGATCCTGACCTGGGGCACGCTCTGGTACTCGGCCGCGCTGCTCTTGCCCTTGCTCGCACAAGCACGCGGCTGGTCGATCACGCTGGTGATGAGCGGCATTTCGGTCGGCCTGCTCGCGGGCGGCTTCGCCTCCCCGAAAATCGGCAAGGCCATCGATAAATTCGGCGGGCACTATGTGATGGCCGCCGGTTCATTGCTTGGCGCCACCGGCCTCGCTGCCCTGCCCTTTGCCACGCATCCTGCGCTCTATTTTTCGATCTGGATTGGGCTGGGCGTTGCCATGGCGGCCAATCTCTACGATCCGGCGTTCGCAACGCTAACGAGAATTTTCGGCGCAGATGCGCGGAAACAGATCACGCTCCTCACCCTGATGGGCGGCTTCGCTTCGACCGTAAGCTGGCCCTCGACGCATCTTCTGCTCGGCATCACCGACTGGCGCGGCACCTATTTCATCTATGCCGCGATCATGGCGTTCGTCGCCGCGCCGCTTCATGCTTTTGTAATTCCGCGCACAAAGGCGAAGACGCCGATACCCGTCGAAGGCGCGAAAGTGCCAGCGGTGCTCGCTTCGAAAGGCCTCGTTTTCTTCCTCGTCGCCTGCGCTTTCGCGACCTTCATGTTCGCGCAATCCGGCATGCTCACCCACATGCTCCTGATTTACGAACGCATGGGCGTCGATCGCGGGACGGCCGTGTTTATCGGCGCATTGTTCGGTCCGGCGCAGGTTTTCGCGCGCATTTGTGAGCTTGCCGTTGCGCGCCATACGCATCCTTTGCACGTTGCGCGCTTTGCGGCGGCACTGCTGATCGCAGCTTTCGGAGTCTTTGCAGCATTCGGCATCAGTGCCGTCACTGCCGCGATTTTTGTGCTGCTATTCGGCGCCGCGAACGGGCTCATGACCATTGCACGCGGCACGCTTCCGCTCGCTCTCTTCGGCCCGAAAGGCTACGGCCATCTCGTCGGTAGATTGGCCGCACCTGCTCTTGCCGTGCAGGCCGCGGCACCCATCGCGATGGCGCTCGTGATCGAACGCGTGTCCGACCCGGCGGCGCTCGCGCTCACGGCGGGCTTTATCACCATCGCGTTCGTCTGCTTCCTGCTCGTTCGCCGGCCTTCCTGATTAACATTCCCGAAACCATGATCCCTAAGCCGCCGGAAACCATGATCCGAAGGATCATGCGCGAAAGCGCAGCGTTACGGGCCTGAGCCCGCGCAAATTTACCAATCGGTTGGGATGACAAAATACTAACGAGAGACGCGCGGGCGTTTTCCGCGCAGCCAGTTTCGGCGCTTTAGTAACGAGTACGTCGATGCGTAAAATCGCTCTCGCCTTCATCGCGGTTATGTTCGCTGCGCCCGCTTTCGCGCAGAATTCCATCTTTCAGCCGGTGCCCGCCTCGCAAATTCAAGGGCCGAGCGTGATCCGCGCACCGCGCGTCGTCGAACAGGACGAGCAACGCCAGCCGCGCAACCGCAATGCGCGCCGTCAGCCGCAATACCAGCAGTCGGACGACGATCAGGAAGCGTCGCCGCGCCACTATCAACGTCAGCAGCCGGTCGCGCAGTACCAGCAACAACAGCCGCAATATTACGCGCAGGCGGAACGCCCAAACCTCGGCGGCGGCTTCATTGAGTTTCTCGTCACCGGCAACAGCAACGCGCGCCAACGCGTGGAGCAGCCGCAAGGCTATTACCATCCGCCGCAGCAGCAGCAATATTACCAGCAGCAGCCGATGAACTATTCGCGTCAGGCGCCCAACTATCAGCAGCCGATGCATCTCGCCCGCACCGATCCGCAGGAACAGCCGCCGCGACCGCAATTCGATCCGCGCTTCGAGCGCACTGAGGTCGAATACACGAGCGATCAGCCCGTCGGCTCCGTCGTCATCGATACGCACACGCGCTACCTCTATCTCATTCAGCCGAACGGACGCGCGTTGCGTTATGGCGTCGGCGTCGGCCGTCCCGGCTTCGAATGGAAAGGCGTGAAGACCGTTTCCGCGATGAAGGAATGGCCGGATTGGCGTCCGCCGGAAGAAATGCGCAAGCGCCAGCCGTATTTGCCGGAGCACATGGCCGGCGGCCCGAACAACCCGCTCGGCGCGCGCGCGATTTATCTCGGCTCCACGCTCTATCGCATCCACGGCTCGAACGAGCCGCACACCATCGGCAGCGCTGTTTCTTCAGGCTGCTTCCGGATGCGCAACGAAGACGTGATCGATCTTTACGGCCGCGTGAAAGTCGGCAGCCGCGTCGTCGTACTCTGACTCTGAAATTACGGTAGCGCCGCGCAGGCGAAAGCCGCGCGGCAACAAAACGGGCTGCTCCTTTGGAGCGGCCCGTTTCTATTTTACAGCACTTCCGGCTTAGGCGGCTGTGATCAGCTTGTAGGCCGGGATTGTCAGGAATTCCGCAAACTCGTGCGCAAGCGACATTTCGCGGAAGAGATCAATCGCTTCCTTGAAGCGGCCGCCGTCATAAGCCGAATGGCCGATCGCATCGCGCACGCGCGCCATTTCGTCCCTGAGCACGCCTTCGAATAATTCCTGTGTCACTTCGCGGCCGTCAGCGAGTTTCGCGCGATGATAGAGCCACTGCCAGACCTGCGCACGGCTGATCTCGGCGGTCGCTGCATCTTCCATCAGATTGTAGAGCGGCACCGCGCCACGGCCGCGCAGCCACGCTTCGATATACTGGATGCCGACGCGGATGTTCTGGCGCAGACCGTCTTCGGTGCGCTCGCCGGAATGCATTTCCAGCATCTGGTCGCGCGTGACCTGCACATCGCGGCGGAGCTTGTCGAGCTGGTTCGGCGTTTTCATCAGGCGGTTGAAGACTTCGCTTGCCACCGGCACGAGATCCGGATGCGCAACCCAGGTGCCGTCGTGACCGTCGCCGGCCTCGCGTTCCTTATCCTGACGGACCTTCGTGAACGCCGCTTCGTTCTTGACCGCGTCGCCGCGCACCGGAATCTGCGCCGCCATGCCGCCCATCGCGAAAGCGCCGCGGCGGTGGCAGGTGCGGATCAGCAACAGCGAGTACGCGCGTAAGAAGGCGCGATCCATCGTCATCACGCCGCGATCGGGCGTGAGGAAGCGCTTGTTTTTTCCAAGGCGCTTGATGAAGGAGAAAATATAATCCCAACGGCCACAGTTGAGGCCCGCGATATGATCGCGGAGTTCGTAAAGGATTTCGTCCATTTCGAACGCGGCCGGCAGCGTTTCGATCAGCACGGTCGCCTTGATCGTGCCCTTCGGCATTTTCATCTTGCGCTGGGCAAAGACGAAAACGTCGTTCCAGAGTTTCGCCTCCTGGTGGCTTTCGATCTTCGGCAGATAGAAATACGGGCCGGAACCCGCCGCGCGCGAACGCTGCGCGTTGTGGAAGAAGTAAAGCGCGAAGTCGAACAGCGCGCCGGAGACCGGCTTGCCGCCCACCGTCACGTGATCTTCCATCAGGTGCCAGCCGCGCGGGCGCACGACGAGGGTCGCCAGCTTTGAGCCGAGCTTGTATTCTTTCTTGGTCGTGGGATCGGTGAAGTCGATCTTGCCGTCCCAGCGGTCCTTCAGGTTGATCTGGCCTTCGATCAGGTTGTCCCAGCTCGGCGAGCAGGCGTCTTCGAAGTCGGCCATGAAAACTTCAGCGCCTGAGTTCAGCGCGTTCACGACCATCTTGCGATCGACAGGACCCGTGATCTCGACGCGGCGGTCCAGAAGATCCTTCGGCAGCTTGCCGATCTTCCAGTCGCTTTCGCGGATCTTGCGCGTCTCGTTCAGGAAGTCGGGCAGCTCGCCTTTGTCGAAGCGCGACTGACGCTTCAGGCGCGCATCCATCAGATCGGCGCGCTTCTTCTCGAATTTCTTGTGCAGCTCCGCGACGAAAGCGAGCGCTTCCTTCGTGAGGATTTCGTCAAAGCGCGGTCCGCGAACGCCGCGGATCGAGACGCCGCCGATACGGAAGGAGCCGCCGCCCGATTTCGCGGAGACTTGCGGTTTCTTGCTCGCGGTCTTTGCCTTGGCCCGGACAACGGACTTTTTGGCGGGCTTCTTCGAAGCTTTCGCCTTGGTCTTCTTCTTTGCGCTGCGGGCCGGTTTGGCCTTGCCCTTACGCTTTGATTTCTTCGCGGGGGCCATCGGCCTTCTCCCTTGGACTAAAAGTGGCCGGGTTATGCCACAAAGTCTCCGGGGGATTCCAGCCGTCTAGAGCATTTGGTTTGGGGCCTCCGGTGGCCCAATCCAGCAATTCCACGGTGTGCAGAATTGGCCATTCGAGGTTTGAGCCGATCTGCACCATGCAGCCTACGTTTCCGGTCGCGATCAGCCCCGCCCCGGTCGAGCGGACATTCGCCACTTTGCGCTCCCGGAGCCGTCCTGCGATTTCAGGCTGGAGCATGTTGTAGGTTCCGGCCGACCCGCAGCACAGATGGCCTTCGGGCACGTCGCGAACCTCGAAGCCCATGCCTGCGAGCAGCTTCTTCGGCGCCTGCGTGATCTTCTGGCCGTGCTGCATCGAGCAGGCGGAATGATAGGCGACGGGCAATTTGATCGCCTGCCCCCCCTGCAATTCGAGCGTCGCAAGATATTCGGTGATGTCGCGCGCGAGCGACGAGACCTTTGCGGCTTTATCAGCATAGGCTTCGTCGGTGCGGAGCATGAAACCGTAGTCCTTCACTGTCGTTCCGCAGCCGGAAGCCGTGATCAGGATTGCGTCCAGACCGCCGTTGTCGATTTCTCGCGTCCATGCATCGACGTTGTTCTTCACGAAATCATGCGCTTCGCGTTCCCGGCCCATGTGATGCGAGAGCGAACCGCAGCAGGCTTCGCCTTCGGGCAGCACGACCTCGATCCCGTGACGCGTAAGCAGGCGGATCGTGGCTTCACGTATCGAAGGCTTCACGACCTGATCGACGCAGCCCGACATCAGCGCGACACGGCCCTTCTTCGGACCGAACGGCGGATGCACGCGTACGCGAACACGGCTCGATTTAGGAAGCCCGCGCGGCGCGAGCGAGAGCATCGCCGCAATCCGCGACATGCCGAACAACTTCGCAAGCGGCGCGATCCAGCGCGTGAATTGCGCCATCCGCATCATTGCGCGGAAGCGCGCGGGATAGGGCATTACGAGCCGCAGGAGGGTGCGCGAGAATTTATCCGAAAACGGGCGGGTGTAGGTACGCTCGATGTGGTTTCGCGCGTTATCGACGAGGTGCATGTAATGCACGCCCGAGGGGCAAGTCGTCATGCAGGCAAGACAGGAAAGGCAGCGGTCGATGTGTTTCACGTCCTCGCTGGTCGCGGGGCGGTTTTCTTCCAGCATCTGCTTGATGAGATAGATGCGACCGCGCGGACTATCGAGTTCGTCGCCGAGCAAAACGTAGGTCGGACAGGTCGCGGTGCAGAAGCCGCAATGCACGCAGGCGCGAAGAATCTTGTCCGACTCCGCGACATTCGGATCGGCAAGCTGTGTCAGGCTGAAATGCGTCTGCATAGCTGATTAGGTGTCACGGACCGCAATCGAAGGCAATGGTCCAGCCTACTCGGCCTTCTCTTCCGCCTGTTCTTTCGGTTTTTTGCGCAGCAGCCTCCTGAAGAAATAGAAGCCGCGCCGCGCCGCAGTATCGATATCGATATCTTTCGCGATCGTCGCCCCGCCCTTTTCGATCTCGAGCACCAGCTTGCGGTCGTGAAATTCCTCGAGTTCGGGGCGATGGCCCACACTAATGATCGTCATTTTCGGCAAGTTTGCATGAATCAGGTTCATAAGCTTTTCCTGGCTCACGGTGTCGAGTGCCGACGTCGCTTCATCGAGAACAACGATGTCGGGCTTGTGAATCAGGAGACGGGCAAAGGCCAGCCGCTGTTTTTCGCCGCCGGACAGTGTCTGATCCCAGAACTCGTTCTGCGCATCGAGCTTGTCGATATGATCGCCGAGATCGACCGCTTTCAGTGCTTCGATCACCTCGGTCTTGTCGATTTCGGATTCGTCCATCGGGTAGGAAGCGGCGCGCAAGAGCGAGCCGACCGGAATATAAGGCCGCTGCGGGAGGAAGTTGATGCGCGCGCCTTTCGCGATTTCGATTTCACCCGCACCCCAGGGCCAGAGGCCGGCGATCGCGCGGATCAGCGTGCTCTTTCCTGAGCCGGACTCGCCGACGATCAGCACACGTTCGCCTGGCGGTATCGTGACTTCCGCGTCTTTGACGACACCGGTGCCGTCGTCGAGTGCAACCGAAACCATGCGCAGCCGCAGGGCTACTCCCTCTTCAGCCTCCGTCATTTGAATGCGGCGCGCGGTTTCACTCGTCTCGGCACGCTCAAGTCCATCGAGCGCGACCATCAAGGATGACGCGCGGCGTGCGCTCGCAGTCCAGTCCGCAAGCCGCGGATAGTTGTCGACGATCCAGTTGAACGCGGTCTGCACAGTGACAAAAGCGGACGCCGCCTGAATTACCTGTCCGAGCGTCATGGTGCCCGCGAGATATTTCGGCGCGGAAAGAATGACCGGAATAACGGGTGCCAACAGAAAGCTCGACTGCGCGACAATGGTGGTGCGGCCGTATTGCTTGCGGATCTCGCGCCAGCGGTTGAGCACGTCGTTCAGAACCGCGGTGAGGCCTTCTTTTTCCTCGCGCTCGCCGTCGATCAGCGCGATGCTCTCGCCGTTCTCGCGAAGGCGCGTCAGCGCGTAGCGCATCTCGGCCTCGGACTGCGCTTTCGCTTCACTCGCCGCGACATAACTGCTGCCGATGAAAACCATCACACCGCTCGCGCAGACTGCGTAGGCGACCGCGGCGAGCACGAGATAGCCCGGGATGACGATCTGGGTGTCTCCCCACTGAAGGGGGAGATCACCGCCTACGTACCAAAGCACGCCGACGAAAGTCGCGGCGGAAAGAAACGCCGAGACGACGCCGACCGTAAAATCCACCGGCGCTTCGGTCGCGATGCGCACGTCTTCGGAAATCCGATATTCCGGATTTTTATGATCGCCCTGCATCAGATTGAGATGGAAGTAGCGGCCGTTCGCGAGCCAGCGGTCGGTGAGGTGGTTGGTGAGCCATTTGCGCCAATGAATCTGCGTCGTCATGCGCGCGTAAATGATCGCGACGGCAAGCACGATCGACCCAAGCGCGAGTGGAATGAAAATCAACGCCTGCCGGGCGACGACGCTGCCATTCTTCTGTTCGAGCGCGTCGAAGATTGCCCGGTTCCAGACATTGATCTGGTACTGGATGAAGACCTGTGCGCTGACGATCGCAAGCAGGATCGCAACCAGCCACCACGCCCATTTATCGCCGCTCTTGCCCCAAAACCCCTTGGCGGAGATCCAGAAGCGGCGAACCAGATATTTTTTCAGTTTTTTTCGTTCTTCCGCTACCGCGTCTTCGCTCGACATTTGCCGCTCCCGCCGCAATGGCGACTAGAAACAATTCTTGTTGCGCGGCTTCGTTCCGCGCCTATTTAACTTTCGGCATAAATGCGCCCCGGATTGAGCACGCCTTTGGGGTCGAAACTCTCTTTCAGACGCTGCGAGATCGCAGCACGCACCGGATCGAGGGGCTCGAATACGTCCGCCGAGGCGCGTGCCGCCGCGGAAGCGCGGATCAGCGTTGCGTGTCCCCGTCCGGCAAGTGCCGTGCGTACCGCGCCTTCCTGCGGCTTGTCTTCTGGCATTTCGAGCCACAACAGACCGCCCGCCCAGTCGTAATAGTAATGTGCGCCGGTCGCGGTATTGATGCCGGCGGCAATAACGGGCGCGAGTGTGGGTGTGGTCGAGATTTTCCAGACCGGGCGTTCGGTGCGATTTGCGAAGGGCGTCACGTCACGGATGTTTTTCCAGAACCCACGCGATGCCGCTGCATCGAGCGCGCCGAGTTCGCCGAATGGCCGGAGCAACTCTTCCAGCTTCATCTTGCGATAGACGACCGACTGCGAGATGCCTTCGAGGCGAAGCGCGGTGACGGCTTTTCCGGGCGACTTCAGTTCGGAGATGTTGTCCGCAGGCCATTGCGGAAGATGCGCGGCGGCGGAAACTTCGCAGGACGAACCCATCGCAGCGGACATCGCTTCATTCGCGCGAATATCGGTCAGCCCGAACACAAGCACCGTCGCGCAGTCTTCCGCACGCGGCAAAACTTTCAACGTAATGTCGGTCATTGCGGCGAGCGTGCCCCAGGAGCCCGCAAGCAGCCGTGGCAGGTCGTAGCCCGTAACGTTCTTCACCACGCGGCCACCGGCCTTGAAGATTTCGCCTCGCCCGGAAACGGCAGCGATCCCGAGCATGAAGTCGCGCGCGGCACCCGCTTTAATTCTGCGCGGACCGGAAAGCCCTGCTGCGATTGCGCCGCCGATCGTGCCGCTACCGGACGCCTTGTTCAGCAACGGACCGTAATCCATCGGCTCGAAGGCAAGCTCCTGCTTGCTCGCTTCCAGCGCTTTTTCGATCTCGGAGATCGGTGTCGCTGCACGCGCCGAAAGCACGAGTTCTTCGGGCTCATATAAAGTGATGCCGGAGATCGCGGAAAGATCGAGCGTCGCGTCGGTCTGTGTCGCGCGGCCAATTTCGCGCTTCGAGCCGCGGCCGATCAGTTCAAGACGCTTTTCTTTCGCCGCAGCCGAGGTGACGGCTTCGGCGACGTCGTTTGCGTCGCGGGGTTTGATGGCGTCTTGCATCAGAAGCGCGGGAGATCGGGGAACGCGGTTTTGCCGGTATGCACATGCATGCGGCCCATTTCGGCGCAGCGATGCAATTCGGGGAAGACTTTGCCGGGGTTGAGTAAGCCTTTGTCGTCGAATGCGCACTTCACGCGAAGCTGCTGATCGAGGTCGGTCTTGTTGAACATGACCGGCATCAGGTCGCGCTTCTCGACGCCGACGCCGTGTTCGCCCGTGAGCACGCCGCCGACTTCGACGCAGAGACGAAGAATGTCGTTGCCGAAATCCTCCGCGCGCTGCAACTCGCCCTCTTTGTTCGCATCATAAAGAATGAGCGGATGCAGATTGCCGTCGCCGGCGTGGAAGACGTTCGCGACCAGCAATCCGTATTTGGCGGAAAGCTCGCGCATCTTGGAAAGCACAAGCGGCAGCTTCGCGCGCGGGATCGTGCCGTCCATGCAGTAGTAGTCCGGCGAGATACGACCGACCGCCGGGAACGCGGCCTTGCGGCCGGCCCAGAATTTCAGGCGCTCTTCTTCGTTGTTGGAAATGCGGAGCGTGGCAGAGCCGCAATCATTCGCGATTCCCGAGACGCGTTCGATCAGATGATCGACCTCGGCTTCCGGCCCGTCGAGTTCGACGATGAGGAGCGCCTCGACGTCGAGCGGGTATCCCGCTTTCACGAAAGCTTCGGACGCATGGATCGCGGGCTTGTCCATCATTTCCATGCCGCCCGGAATGATGCCGGCACCGATGATCTTCGCGACGCAATCTCCCGCGGCTTCCGAAGTGGGAAAGCCGACCAGCAACGCGCGCGCCGTCTCGGGCTTCTTCAGAATGCGAACGGTCACTTCAGTCACGACACCGAGCAAGCCTTCCGAGCCGATGATAAGACTCAGGAAATCATAACCTTCCGCGTCGAGGTGCTTGCCGCCGAAACGCACGACCTCTCCGGTCATCAGTACCATTTCGACGCCGAGCACGTTGTTCGTGGTGAGGCCGTATTTCAGGCAATGCACGCCGCCGGAATTTTCCGCAACATTGCCGCCGATGGTGCAGGCAATCTGGGATGACGGATCCGGCGCGTAATAAAAACTTTTGCCTTCGACAGCATTGCTAATACCGAGGTTCGTGACACCCGGCTGCGCCACGACCGCGCGGTTGGCGTAATCGATATCCAGCACCTTGTTGAACTTGCCGAGACCCAAGAGCACGCCATCGGCGAGCGGCAAGGCGCCGCCGGAGAGCGAAGTGCCCGCGCCGCGCGGCACGACCTTCACGCCGTTCTCGTAGCAATAACGCAATATCCGGGAGACCTGCGCCGTCGTCTCGGGCAGCACCACGACCATCGGGAGTTGCCGGTAGGCCGTGAGCCCGTCGGATTCATAAGGCCGCATCGCCACGTCGTTTGCGATCACGCCTTCTCCCGGGACGATCTCCCGCAAGGCCGCGACGATTTTCTCGCGGCGTTCCAGCACCGATCTGTCGGGGGCGGGCATTGCGACCATGAAACAGGAGTCCTGAGAGCGCGGGCCGGGCTCGGGCGCGCAAGGGATCTTATATCAGAACCGTTCCAAAGGCCGAAAAGCGAAAAGCCGGCCCCTCTGTTGGGCCGGCTTCATCGCGAGAGTAAGGGGCGCGCTCTCCGCGCCCACTTCTATTTAGTTCGAGCCGAACGGCGACCAGGGCTTCGGCGCCGGCGCCGGCGTTACCGGAGCCGGATCGGAAGCCGGGAAGCTCTGCGACAAGGTCTTGTCGAGCTTCTTTTCGGACTTCTTCTTCGGCGCGGACTTCTTCTTCGCGGCCTTCTTGGCCTTCTTCGCTACTTTCTTCTTGGTCTTCTTCGAGGCTTTGCGCTTCGGCGCTTTCGCCTTCTTCGCTTTTTTCTTTTTCGCTTTCTTCTTCTTCGATTTCTTCGCCATGACTGACCTCTAAGCTACCGCTTCTGTTGCGACCGGAACGGCCGCGGTGAAATTTCACGAACTGCGCACCACCAACACATGCAGGCTACGCGGACCGTGCGCGCCGAGCAAATGCGTCTGCTCGATGTCGCCCGACCGGGAAGGTCCGGTAATCCAGTTTACGGCGCGGGGCATTTCGTTCGCGCCGAAACGCTCGCGGATCCTGTCCCAGACACTCTCGTAATCGCCCGCTATATCTTTTTCGTCAACCACCACGAGATGATGGTCGGGCAGGAAGTTGAGCGTCGTCGGATTGTCGGCGCCGGATACCATTACGAGCGTGCCGGACTCCGCGACCGCGCCGAACGAATACGACACTGACGTGAGCTGCGCGCCGTCCGATGCACCCTTCGTGACCTCCAGTGTGCGCTCGTTTGCCCAAGGAATGTGCGAAAGGCGCTCGTCATCGCCATGACGGATCGATTGCGGAAGGTTTCTGGAGCGCAAATAGGCGGCGACCGCCGCCGGAACGTCGGCCGTCCGATCCAAGACGGCGATCGACGCCCTTGCGGCCTCTACCATCAACTTGAAAAGCTCCAGTCTTTCGCGATCCGGCTTCTGTCCGCGCGCGGGAATGATGCCGCGCGGATGTTTCGCGAGCCGCGCGGCGACCGCCTCGGCACGCAAGCGGTCGTCACCGTACACCCGAAGCGACTTCTCGATGTTCGCGAAGATTGCCTCTCTGCCCCTCATCGCGCGCCGCTCCGCTTTTTCCAGAGCGCCTGGAATGTTTGTCCCTGCGGCGACGGGAAATCCCGGTGCTTCGTCCATCCACCGGCGAGCGGCAGCGCGCGGAAGCGGCCTTTACCTCCAAAGAGACGCAGAAATTTCATCGCGAGCGAAGTTGCCGCGCGATAAAGCGCCGGGCGTTTGGCAAACGCGGCCCAGAGGGCGAGGCCATAACGGGCGACAGCCGGCTGCAGATGTCGCTCGAACTCGCGCTCGCGCCAGTTACGCATGAGTTTCGGCAGCGGAATCCGCACCGGGCAAACTTCCTCGCAGCGGCCGCAGAAGGTGGAGGCGTTCGGCAGCTTCGCCGTCTTCTCGATCCCGGCGAGCGCGGGCGTCAACACTGCACCGATCGGACCGGGATAGACCCAGCCATAAGCGTGACCGCCGACCGCGTGAAAAACCGGGCAATGATTCATGCAGGCACTGCAACGAATGCATCGGAGCATTTCCTGAAACTTGCCGCCGAGAATATTCGAGCGGCCATTGTCGAGCAGCACGACATGATATTCGCGCGGGCCGTCGGGATCGTCATGCCGACGCGCGCCCGTCGAGAAGGTCGTGTACGCCGAAAGCTCTGATCCGGAAGCGCTGCGCGCGAGAAGCCGCAGAAACAGCGTTGCATCTTCGCGCGTCGGAACGACCTTCTCGATGCTCGAAATCACGATATGCGCCTTGGCCAGCGTCTGCGTGAGATCGCCATTGCCTTCGTTCGTGACGATGACCGAAGAGCCCGTCTCCGCGATCAGGAAATTTGCGCCCGTGATGCCTACATCCACATTGAGAAACTTTTCGCGCAGCATGCCGCGCGCTTCCGCAAGCAGCGATGTCGGTTCATCGAGATTTCGCTCCGGCGGCAACGCAGAATGCGCGCGGCGGAAATCAGCTTCGACCTGCTCTTTCGTTACATGAAGCGCCGGCGAAATCAGATGTGAGGGCGTCTCGCCGCGCAACTGAATGATGTATTCGCCGAGATCGGTCTCGACCGGATGGAGGCCGCGTGCTTCGAGATAAGCGTTAAGGCCGGTCTCTTCCGAGATCATCGACTTGCCCTTGGCGACGGTCTTCGCGTTCAGGCGCTTGCAGATGCCGTAAATGATTTCGTTTGCTTCTTCGGCGGTCGCGGCCCAATGCACATGACCGCCTGAGGCAATCACGTTTTTCTCGTAGGCTTCGAGATACAGATCGAGATGCGCGAGAATGTGATCTTTCAGGTCACGCGCGGAATCGCGAAGCGCGTCATATTCGGGCAGCTTTTCGACCGCAGCCTTGCGGCGCGAAATAAAGCCTTGCTCGAAACGAGACAGCGCTTTTTGCAGCGATGTGTCGGCGAGTGCTTTCTGCGCTGTTTCGTTGAACTGCCGGGATCTGACTTCTTGTGTCATCGTTCCGGCTCGCCGATCGCAGGCTCCTCGCCCATCCCGGCAAGGACCTCTGCGATATGACGCACTCTTACTTCTTTGCCTTCGCGCGAGAGCTTGCCGGCCATATTCATCAGGCAACCGAGATCGCCTGCGAGAAGTGTTGTGGCGCCGCTCGCCGCGATATTCGCCGTTTTCTTTTCGACGATCTTGTTCGAGATGTCCGGATATTTCACGCAGAAGGTGCCGCCGAAACCGCAACAGACGTCCGGATCTTTCATCTCGACGAAGCGCAAGCCTTCGACATTGCCGAGCAATTTGCGCGGCTGTGCATGGATACCGAGTTCGCGCAGGCCCGAGCAGGAGTCGTGATAGGTCACGGCACCGTCGAAACGCGCGATCGGTATCACTTTCAATACATCGCTCAGGAAAACGGTTAGTTCGAAGGTTTTCGCAGCAAGCGCCTTTGCGCGCGGCTCCCATGCCGCGTCACCTTCAAACAATTCGGGATAATGAACGATCACCTGCCCCGCACAGGAACCGGAAGGCAGCACGACGTAGTCATACTCTTCGAACGTTTCGATCGCCCGGGCTGCCAGTTCACGCGCGGTCCTGCGGTCGCCAGAGTTGAACGCGGGCTGCCCGCAGCAGGTCTGCTGCGGCACTTCGACCGTGCAGCCCGCGTCTTCCAGAAGTTTCGCAGTTGCGAAGCCAACGCGCGGCCGGATCAGATTGACAAGGCAGGTCGCAAAAAGCCCGACGCGGATCGGCCTCCCGGCTGCGGCGCGTATCGGATCGGGCATCGGATGGGGCTCGCTGCCGCTGCTGGCGGTATTCGGGAAAAATGCTATCAGTCGCGCCAGCAAGTCTAATGTTCCGGGGCCACGCTATGCAAACCATCACCTGTGTCGAAGATCTACGCGAAGTCTATAAACAGCGCGTCCCGAAAATGTTTATCGATTACGCCGAGAGCGGCTCCTATTCCGAGCAGACGCTGCAATGGAATCGGGAAGATCTCCAGAAAATCCGGCTCAAGCAGAAGATTCTGACCGACGTCTCGAAGCGAGACACGAAAACGACGATTGCGGGCAAGCAGGTCAACGTACCGCTGATCCTCGCGCCCATCGGCCTTTGCGGCATGCAGCGCGCGAACGGCGAAATCCTCGCGGCGCGCGCCGCCGACGAAGCCGGCATTCCCTTCACGCTCTCCACGATGTCGGTCTGCTCCATCGAGGACGTCGCGAGCGAAACCAAGAAGCCGTTCTGGTTTCAGCTTTACGTGATGAAGGACCGCGAATTCATCCGTAATCTGATCGCGCGCGCGGCTGCCGCGAAATGTTCGGCGCTCGTGCTGACGGTCGACCTGCAAATTCTCGCGCAGCGCCACCGCGACATCAAAAATGGTCTTTCGGTGCCGCCGAAACTGAAAATTGCCAACGTCATCGACATGTTGACCAAGCCGCGCTGGCTCGGAGGAATCCTGAGTACCAAGCGCCGCAGCTTCGGCAATCTCGTCGGCCACGTGAAGGGCATGACGAATACCGGCTCACTCGGCGAATGGACCGCAAGTCAGTTCGATCCCGCGCTCAACTGGGATGATGTGAAGTGGATCCGCAAGCTCTGGAAGGGCAAGCTGATCATCAAGGGCATCATGGAAGTTTCCGATGCGCGCCTTGCCGTGAAGCACGGTGCTGACGGCATCGTCGTTTCCAATCACGGCGGGCGTCAACTCGACGGCGCGCCCTCTTCGATCTCGGCGCTGCCGAAGATCGTGGACGCGATCGGCGACAAAACGGAAATTCTGTTCGATGGCGGCATCCGTACCGGCCAGGATCTGATGCGCGCGCTCGCGCTCGGCGCGAAGGGCGCCATGATCGGCCGCGCTTTCATCTACGGGCTCGGCGCGAACGGACAGGAAGGTGTCCGCACCGCAATCGAGTGCATCCGCAAGGAACTCGATATGTCGATGGCGCTTTGCGGCGTGAACAAGATTTCGGAAATCGACGAGCGCGTACTCGCAGGCTGAACCTGCTAGCGCCGGTTTCCGAAAGCGACGCGGTCGCCGCTCATGCGCCAGGGCTGCGCAACCGCGCGGCGGTAGCGCGCGAGGCGGCCGCGAATTGCCGTCCAGATCGTCCATATCGCGTACATGGCGTGCCTGCCTTTCCGATTCATGAGGACAGGCTAGGCGCGGGCTATTGTCTTGAAAATTGAATAATTCTGATAGTATCGTTCTCCAGGAGAGAATGATGGATCTGTCCGATCTCACGATATTCAGGGCGGTCGCCGAAAGCGGCGGCATTACGCGGGCTGCGGAAAAGCTCAATCGCGTGCCGTCGAACATCACGACGCGTATCGGCCAGCTCGAGGAAGATCTCGGCGTCGAACTCTTCGTCCGCGAAGGCCGCGGCATCCGGCTCTCGCCGGCGGGCGTGATCCTGCTCGATAAGGCAAAGCGCCTGATCGAGCTTGCGCAGGAAGCGCGTGAAGCGGTGCATGGCGAGACGCCGAGAGGCGTTCTCAAACTTGGCGCCTATGAGAGCACGGCCTCTATCTGGCTGCCCGGACGGCTCAACGAATTTCAGCGCGCCTTTCCCCAGGTCGAACTCGAACTGCACACTTGGAGCCTGCAGAACATGGTCGGCGGGATCGTGTCGGGCGAACTCGAGGCCGCGATCATCTCCGGCTATGACGACGATCCGCGTTTCGAAAAGCTCCCGCTTTATGAAGACGAAGTCGTGCTGATCGCCCCGAAGCGCAAAGATCCGCTCGCGCGCGGCAAGAAGGACGATTTCGTCCTGCTCTCGTTCGACGACGACTGCCCGCTGCGCCACCAGATCGAGCGCTGGGTGCGCGAGAGCATCCGCCCGCCGTCGCGCGTGATCGAGATGTCGTCGAACCACGCGTTGCTCGGCTGCGTCGCGGCGGGCATGGGGATCGGCATGATGCCCGAAAGCGTGCTGCCCACCTTCCCCGGTCACAAGCATCTCAACGTCCACCGCATGCCGAAAGAAGTCGCGCGCAAACGCATTTCGCTTACGTGGCGAAAGGGGATGCGGTCGGCGCGGATCGACGCGCTTGCGCAAACCTTGAAGCCGCGGAAGCGCGCGGGCAATTAACCCCGCGCGTCCGTTAAGCATTTCAGCGCCGGTTTCCGAAACCGAGACGATCTCCGTCCATCAGCGTCGGCTGCTTCACCTTGCGCCAGTAGTGGCTGACGGCATGAAAAAGCGCGGCGGGAATCGCGAACAACGCCTTTAGCGCCGTGCGGGCAAGTCTTGCGAGGTACCGCGAACGCAGACGATGCGCATGCGCGACAATCTTCTTGATCTCATTCCGAGGCTCGCCCGCATCGACCGGAATCGGCCAGCCGTCGTGCCAATAGCCCTTGTTCATATTCGTGTTCATGTCTCTCTCCTTTTTCGTTGAAGAGAAGCTAGGCCTCCACTAGCATCTTGAAAAATGATTATTTAAGATGATTATCATCTTAGGATGAGAACGATGGAATTGAGCGATCTCAATATCTTCCGCACCGTGGTCGAAAGCGGCGGCATCACCCGCGCCGCCGAAAAGCTGCACCGCGTGCAATCGAACGTGACGACCCGTATTTCGCAGCTCGAAGACGACCTCGGCGTCAAACTCTTCGTGCGCGAAGGCAAGAAGATGCGGCTTTCGCCCGCGGGCAGAACGCTGCTCGAACGCGCCAATCGCCTGCTCGAACTTGCAAGGGAAACGCGCGAAGCGGTTCAGGACGATACGCCGCGCGGTTTGTTGCGGCTCGGCGCCGGCGAAAGCACGGCTGCGATCCGCCTGCCCGGTCCGCTGACCGAATTTAATCGCCGCTATCCGCTCGTTTCGATTGAGCTGCGGACCGGCAATCCGCCGCATCTCCTGGAGAAAGTGATCACGGGAGAACTGGATGCCGCGCTGATGATCGGGCCCGCGAACGACGAGCGCATCGAAATGTTGCCGTTGTTCGAGGAAGAGCTTGTCGTGGTCGGCCCGAAAGGCAGCGCAAAACTCCGCTCCACGTCCGAATTGATTCATTCGCCGCTGCTCGCCTTCGAGCATGGCTGTCCGTACCGGCTGCGCTTCGAGCAGTTGATCGCGCGGGAAAGCGGAACGCCCGCGCGTATCGTCGAGATGTCGTCCTATCACGCGCTGCTCGGCTGCGTCGTCGCCGGCATGGGCTATGCGCTGATTCCTGCGAGTGTGTTGCCGAGTTTTCCGGGCCGCAAACACCTGAGCGAACAACCGATGCCCGGCGGACAGGCGAAGATCGGCGTCGCGTTGGCATGGCGAAAGGAAATGCATTCCTCGCGCGTGCGGGCACTCGCCGACATCCTGCTTGCGGAAGCAAAATCGATAAAGGCCGGAAACAGGAAGAAGCGCTGACGCGCAGCGCTACATCCCGAGGTCGCTCAATCCCGGATGACCCGCGGGCCGCGGACCGGAGGGCCAGTGGAATTTCCGGTCGCTTTCCTTGATTGGCACATCGTTGATGCTCGCCTCGCGGCGGCGCATCAGCCCTTGCTCGTCGAATTCCCACTGTTCGTTGCCGTGCGCGCGGAACCAGTTGCCGTCAGCATCGCGATACTCATAGGCAAACCGCGCCGCGATGCGGTTGCCGTGGAATGCCCAGACTTCCTTGATCAGGCGATAGTCCTGCTCCTTCCCCCATTTGCGTTTGAGAAATTCGACGATCGCAGCGCGTCCCCTGAAAAATTCCGAGCGGTTTCGCCACACGCTGTCTTCGGTATAAGCGAGCGAAACACGCTCCGGATCGCGATGATTCCAGGCGTCCTCCGCCATGCGCGCTTTCTTCGCGGCGGTATCCGCATCGAACGGCGGCAGCGGCGGACGCATGACACTCAGTCTTCCTTGAAGCCGTATTCGGGAATGTTGCCGGAGGCGCCGTAATATTTGTACGGCAGGAATTTTCCGGACATCGTGATCTTCACGCGATCGCCTTTCGGATTCGGCAGACGTTCCATCACGAAATCGAAGTCGATCGCCGACATGATGCCGTCGCCGAATTCTTCCTCGATCATCGCCTTCCACGCCGGGCCGTTCACCATCACCATTTCATAGAAGCGGTAGATCAGCGGGTCCGTGGGCGGCATCGGGGTGCCGGTGCCGCGATAAGGAATTTCGTTGAGCATGGCCTGCTCGGTCTTTGAAAGGCCGAACAACTCGGCCGCGGATTGCGCCTGCGGCTTCGTGAGCTTCATCTGGCCCATCAGCGCGCCGATAATCAGCGTCGGCGAGAAGCCGCCGATCTTTTCGCAGATATAGCTCCACTTCCAACCCTTCTCGCGCTTGATGTCGAGAATTTTCTCGCTGAGTGCTTCGCGTTTCATCGTCGTCTTCCTTGTTAGAAATCAGGCGCGTTTGCGCATCGGCTCCGGTGCGGACGGCGGCGAGGCCACCGGCCGCACCAGCGGCACGTTCATCGGATCCCAGGGCTTACCTTTGATCTCGTCTTTGAAGGTGCGCGAGCGGCTCACCAGAAAATCGATCAGGTGATTGCGCACGGCGTAATAGTCCGTGTGCTTGTGAATCTGGTTGCGCTCGCGGTCTTTCGGCAATGGATTTTCGACGATCTCTGCGATCTGTGCGTCGGGGCCGTTCGTCATCAGCACGATCTTGTCGGCGAGATAAATCGCCTCGTCTACGTCGTGCGTAATCATGAAGACGGTTTGCCCGGTGGAGAGACAAATCCGGCGCACTTCATCCTGCAGTGTGCCGCGCGTCAGCGCGTCGAGCGCCGAAAAGGGCTCGTCCATCAGGAGCATCTTCGGCTCAAGGGAAAGCGCACGTGCGATGCCGACGCGCTGCTTCATCCCGCCGGAAAGCTCGGAGGGGCGCTTGTATTCGGCACCCTTGAGGCCCACGAGCGCGATGAATTTTTCCGCATGTTCGTTGATCTGCGCCTTGCTCCACTTTTTATGCTTGGAGCCGACGGCGTAAGACACATTGCCGAGCACGGTGCGCCAGGGGAACAGCGCATGACCCTGGAAGATCACCGCGCGGTCGAGCGCAGGGCCTTCGATCGCCTGATTGTCGACAATGACGACGCCTTCGGACGGCGCGTCGAGACCGGCAAGAATGTTCAGCACCGTCGTTTTGCCGCAACCGGAATGGCCGATCATGCAGACAAATTCGCCGCGCGCGATGCTGAGCCACAAATTCTCGAACACCGTCGTCTGCGCGCCATTCGGCGCCGGGTAGCGCTTTGCGATCGCCTCGATGGAGATGAGTTTTTCGGTCATGACTTATTCCGGATAAGTCACGAGCTTGGCAGCACGCGCGAGAATCTGATCGAGGATCATTCCGACGATTCCGATCACGAGAATCGCGTTGATCACGTTGGTAATGGAAAGGTTGTTCCACTCGTTCCAGACGAAGTAACCGATGCCGGTGCCGCCCACGAGCATCTCAGCGGCAACGATCACGAGCCATGCGATGCCGATGGAAATCCGCATACCGGTCAAAATTGTGGGTGCTGCAGCCGGCAGGATTACCGTGAAAGCGCGCTTGAACGCGCCGACTTCCAGCGTGCGCGCGACGTTCAACCATTCCTTGCGCACAGAGGCGACGCCGAAAGCCGTGTTGATCAGCATCGGCCAGACCGAGCAAATGAAGATCACGAAGATCGCGGACAGGCTTGAGTCCTTGATCGTGTAGAGCGCAAGCGGCATCCACGCGAGCGGCGAGATCGGCTTCAATACCTGAATGAAAGGATCGAGTGCGCGGCTCATCAGTTGCGACATGCCGATCAGAAAGCCGAGCGGAATCGCAACCAGCACCGCGAGCAAATAGCCCATGCCGACGCGCGCAATCGAGTACGCGAGTTGAATGCCGAGGCCCTTGTCGTTCGGGCCATTGTCGTAAAACGGATTGGTGAGATGCTGCCAGAGCGTCGCGCCGACCTGCAGCGGCCCCGGCATCGCTGATTTGCCCTGCGTCGCGTTGAGCCCCATGAGCTTCGCGTATTCGGGATCCATCTGCTGGACAGCGCCCGTCCCGCTCGTTGCGATGTGCCAGGCAACGAGAAAGATCACGAGAATCAGGATCGAAACGATACTGGCGCGGAATGAAATCGACATAGCGTTATTGATCGCCATGGCTGGATCGCTCCAGCCATGGCGCCTTTGTTAGGATGCCTTGCTGATCTTGAAGCTCTTCAGATAAGCGTCGGGCTTCGACGGATCGAAGACCTTGCCCATCACCGAGAACGACTTCGTAGGTGATGCCGGCGGCGTCAGTCCGACTTCCTTCATCAGTCGCGTCGTGTCGGTCGCAAGGAAGACCTGCTTGGCGACGTCCGCATATTTCACGTCGCCCTTGATCTGACCCCAGCGCTTCATCTGCGTGAGAATCCAGATCGCGAAGGATTCGTACGGGAACGGATCGAAGTCGACGCGTTTCGCATCCTTCTTCACCGTGCCGAGACCATCGGCATAGGTACCCGTGAGAATCTGCTCTAGCACCGTCACCGGCTGGTTGATGTAGTTCGCGGGCGCAATGGCTTCCGCGATCTGCTTGCGGTTTCCCGGCTTCGAAGCAAATGCGGTCGCATCGATAATCGATTTCAGAAGTGACGCGTACGTGCCAGGCGCGGTTTTCACGAACTCCTGCGAGGCCGCAAAGGCGCAGCAGGGATGACCATCCCAGATTTCTTTCGACAGCAAGTGGATGAAACCGACATTGTCGAACACCGCGCGCTGGTTCATCGGATCGGGACCGAGGAAGCCGTCGATATTGTCGGCGCGAAGGTTCGCGACCATTTCCGGCGGTGGTACCGCGCGGATTTGTACGTCGGTATCTGGATCGAGGCCGTGCTCCGCGAGATAATAGCGAAGCAGATAGTTGTGCATCGAGTAATCGAACGGCACCGCGAACTTGAAACCCTTCCAGGATTTCGGGTCGCGCTTGTCCTTGTGCTTGAGCGAAAGCGTGATCGCCTGTCCGTTGATGTTTTCGATCGCGGGCGCGGTATAAGCTTGCGCCGTCGCGCCAGCGCCGAGCGTAATCGCAAGCGGCATCGGCGAGAGCATGTGCGCCGCGTCGTATTCCTTATTTAATGTCTTGTCGCGGATCACTGCCCAGCCAGCAGTTTTGATCACTTCGACGTTCAGTCCGTGCTTCGTATAAAAGCCAAGCGGGTGCGCCATGATGATGGGTGTTGCGCAGGTAATCGGAATGAAGCCGACCTTAAGATCCTTCTTCTCGATCGGTTTTGCCTGCGCGAAGACCTCGGTCGCGGTCGAGAGCGGAAAGAATTGCGAGATCGCAGCAAGCGCCGTCGAAGCGCCCACACTCTTTAAGAATGCACGGCGCGCGGAATCTTTAGGAAACATCGCGCGCAGCACGGTGCCCGCAACGACATTTTCATAGCGCTTGTCTTCGCTCGGCAGCACTTCCTGCGCCTGCAGGCGCAGCGCGTTATCGTGTTCTTCTGCGCTCCGGTGCTGGCCACAGGGGCAGCCCGATGTCAGCCGGCGCTTGGGATCGAACGGATTGTCGAACATAGGCATAGCCACTCCCTCTCGAACGATGAGTTGGAGTTAGAAGAGCAACTTCGGTGCCAAGATTTCGCTGCACGAACAAAAGTCATTAAAACAAGTATTTTTCCATTGCCTGCAGCGCCTTAGATGCTACGATTTATCGTGTAAAACGAAATTTCGTAGTTACATCCCGGATAGCTGCTACGAATGAAAAGAGCGGAGCCGAAAAAAGAGGCAAGTGCCGGAGAGAGCGAGCGCTTCTTCCGGGATGTCGCGCGCGACAACAGGCTGATCCTCGAAGCAGCGGGCGAAGGCATCTACGGCGTGAACGCCGAAGGAAAAACTACCTTCGTCAATCCCGCCGCCGCGCGCATGCTCGGGTGGAATGCGGAAGATCTCGTCGGGAAGGACATGCACACAAGTGTGCACCACAGCCACTCTGACGGCTCGCATTATCATAATCACGATTGTCCGATTTATGCGGCGTTCCGCGACGGCGCGGTCCACGAAGTTTCCGACGAAGTGTTCTGGCGCAAGGACGGCTCGTTCTTCTTCGTCGAATACACGTCAACGCCGATACGCGACCGCGGTGTTGTGGTCGGCGCAGTCATTGTATTTCGCGATATTTCGCAGCGGCGCGAAGCCGATATGAAATTGCGCGACGCGCTCGCCGAAGTCGGCCGGCTGCGCGAGAAACTCGAACGCGAGAACGCCTATCTCCAGGAAGAAATCCGGATCGAAGGCAATCGCCGCGGCATCATCGGCAAGAGCGCGGCGATGCAGCAGATTTTGCGGCAGATCGAGATCGCCGCCTCATCCCGCTCCAGCGTGTTGATCGCGGGCGAGGCAGGAACCGGCAAGGAACTGATCGCACGCGCAATTCATGAAGCGAGTCTCCGCAGCGAAGGGCCCTTCATTCGCGTGAATTGCGCTACACTCGCGAAGGCCGAAATCGAAAGCGAATTGTTTGGCGACGCCGCGCGAGATTATAGCGGCCGCGTCGAACTAGCCGATGGCGGCTCGCTCTTTCTCGACGAGATCGGCGAGTTGCCGCTGGACATGCAGGACAAGCTTTTTGCGCTGATCGAAAGCGGCGAGTTCGCGCGCGCAGGCGACAGTACCGCGCGCAAGATCGATGTGCGCGTGATCGCCGCCAGCAACCGCGATCTGAAGGTCGCAGCGAAGCGCGGCAGCTTCCGGAGCGAGCTTTTCTACCGTCTCAATGTGATCGCGATCGAAGCGCCTGCGTTGCGCGAGCGGCGCGACGACATTCCGCTACTCGCCGCGCATTTTCTCAGCGGCGTCAATCGCAAACAACGTGTCTCCGCTGCGTTGAAGATCGTGGACGCCGATATGCACCGGCTTTCGCAATACGACTGGCCCGGCAATGCGCGCGAACTACAGAACGTGATCGAGCGCGGCGCGATGCTTGCCAAAGGCGGCGTGATCCGGATCGACCTGCCGGAGCCCGCAAATGCACATCGGTCAGCAAATGCTGCGGCACAAGTGCTTACCGAAGAACTGCGCCGCGAGCGCGACCGCGCGAATATTCTCGCAGCACTGGAAGCCTGCGGCGGAAAGATTTTCGGACGCGGGGGTGCTGCGGAACTTCTCGATCTGAAGCCGACGACACTTGCCTCGCGCATAAAATCGCTCGGCATCCGCTACCGCAAGACGGCTGCCCGTGAGCAGCGCGCGCATTAACGCTTTCCCGCAACGCGAGAAACACTCGTAGTTGTCGCGGCTTTCGCATGAGGCGCGGCCCTGTATAGTCGGCGCTTCGTTTCCGCCGCCTGGTCTCCCGACATGAAACAGATTGCTGAAGTCCTGCGGACGTTTTTCGCGCTCGCGGTCCCCTACTTCCGTTCCGAAGAAAAATGGCAGGCGCGCGCGCTGCTGCTCGGCGTGATCGTCGCCGAGTTCGGCGTGGTCTATGCGCTCGTCGCCTTCAACCACTGGAACGGCTACTTCTTCAACGCGATCCAGAACCGCGACTGGGACGGCTTCATGTTTTCGCTGCTGCTGTTCGTCGGCATCGCGCTGTGGACTGCGGCGGCGACCATGGCGCAGTTCTATTTCGGCCAGACTCTGATCATGCGCTGGCGGCGCTGGATGACCGAGCAGTATGTGAACCGCTGGATGGCGGACGGACGGCATTACCGCATGCGCGTACTCGGCCACGACGTCGACAATACGCATCTGCGCATCGCGAACGACATTCTGATCTTCCTGCAGAAGACGCACGATCTCGGCTATAACTTTCTCGGCAGCCTGATTGCACTCGTTTCCTTCGCCTATATTCTCTGGGGACTTTCGAGCGCGGCGCCTTTCGTACTTTTCGGCGTAGACTACGCATTCCCCGGCTATCTGTTCTGGATCGCGGTTTTATATGCCGCCGTCGGCACACTGATCGCGCATTGGATCGGCAAGCCGCTGATTGCCTACAACTTCAATCAGCAGCGCTTCGAATCCGATTACCGTTTTGCTATCACGCGCGGCTGGGATCATTCCGAACCGATCGCGCTGATGCGCGGCGAGAAGATCGAGCGCGAGGTGCTCGGCACGCGCTTCGGAAATCTCGTACGCAACTGGACACGGCTGATCCGCCGGCAATCCGGACTCACCTTCTTCGTAACCGGCTATACGCAGTGGTCGCTCGTATTTCCCACGCTGGTCGCAAGCCCCGCTTACTTTATGGGCGCAATTCCGCTCGGCTCGCTTATGCAGGGCGCGCTCGCGTTCCAGCGCGTCGATATTGCCTTCGCGTTTTTCCTGCACTCCTACGCGAAGATCGCGGAGTGGAAAGCGAGCATGGATCGTATCGCGCAGCTTGATGCCGCACTCTCCGAAGTGGATCGGCCGCAACAGTCAGCACAAATCTCGCTCGACGATCATCGCGAGGGCGCGCTCGACGTGAAGGATCTCGTTGTGACGCTGCCTTCGGGCCGCGCAATCGCGACACTCGATAAGCTCTCTCTCCGCCCCGGCGACCGCACCTTGATCATGGGCACATCCGGCACCGGAAAGTCCAGCATTCAGCGCGCGCTCGCGGGCGTCTGGACGCTCGGCAGAGGCAAGGTCGCGCTTCCGCACGACAAGCTCCTCGCGATGCCGCAACGCTTCTACTTTCCGCTCGGCAATTTGAAGACCGTCATTACTTATCCGACTCCGGCTAACGAGATCGATGACGCGCGGCTGCGGGAGGTTTTGCAGCAGGTCGGGCTCGGTCATCTCGCCGAGCGGCTTTACGAAGAAGCCGAATGGGGTTCGATGCTTTCCGGCGGCGAACAGCAGCGCGTCGCCTTTGCCCGCGCAATCCTGCGCGACCCCGCAATTCTACTGCTCGACGATTCAACCTCGAACCTCGACGGCGATGCGACCAAACAGATGTACGCTGCGATCGACAAAAATTTGCCACGCGCCATGGTGATATCGCTCGCCCGCACGGACGCCTTGCAAACGCTGCACAAGGATACCGTCGCCTTGCCGCCCGCCGCGGCGCATGCGACGTAACGGGAAATGGAGAATTGCCCATGGGCAAGATGAGCTACTACACGGATTTCTGGGGCATGAATTACGACATCTGCCCCTGCGACGTGCATGTCACCGACTATCTGGAAGCGCGCGACGTGAAGGACGCGAATGTTTTCCACTTCGGCACCGGCACGCATCACCACGTCGGCATCCGCTGTCATGAAAACGGCTCGGGCAATCGCGTACTCGGCATCACCGCGTCCATCGAAGAGGCGGAAGCTTACGTGAAGCTCGCGATCGAGCGGCCGGAAGTTTCGCGCAGCTACAAAGCGTTCTTCGGTGACATCTATGTTCTCGAGCCGAAGCTGCTTCCCAATTTCGATGCGGTCGCACTCGTGCATCTTTGCGAATTCCGCGCACCTGCGATGGACGAATATGACGGGCTCACGGATCGCCAGCTCGTCGATCTCTTCACGGCGAAGCTTAATCCCGGCGGCCACATGATTTTCTACACAAAATCGATGGCTTGGGAGCGCGCGCAGCCGATTGTCGAGCAATGGGCGAAAGAAAGCGGCTTCGCGAAAACCGAAGAATTCAAGACGCTCGCGATCTACCGAAAGAAATAATGCGCGTGAGCGACTCCGCTCAAGCGGGGCCACGAGACGTGCCGATGGACGCAGCAAACAACGTCGCAGGAATGTCGGCGTCGTCAGCGTCGGATACAAGCAACAGATCGGCGGTGTTGCCGTTCGTACTTGCTGCGACACCTTCGAGTTTCACGTTCTCCGAAACGCGATCCAGCGCCACGATATCGCCCTGTACGCCGACAATGCCGACCGCGCTTCCGGTACACAGACCGTCGTCATAGGCGTCTTCGGTGTCTTCCGCAGCACAGGTGAAAGCCATATCGCCGCTCGGAAGCGCTGCCGCGTCGGTGAAAGAAAACGGCACGCCGTCGAGATCGCCGAGCTCGACCGGCACGACCGCAACCAGTTCCAGCGCACCGATCCCTCTGCCTAGGCTGATCGCTTCCAGCACCGGCGCAAGCTTGCACCGCAGGATCGCGTTCGTGCGATCCTTCTTGTTGCCGCGCTGAAAGAGCCGCAATTCGCCATCGTGAACCACCGCGCCTTCGATATTCAGCCGCGCAAATTCCCGATGAAGCGGTTCGTAGGCCTCCGCAAGATCGAACGGCATGGCGCCGCCGCTCACGGTCATATGTTTTTTGAGGCGCAGCAACGCGGAGATATGCCGCTTTTTCTTCTTCGATCCTGAGGAAAGCGCAAACAGAGCGCCGTGATTGAAGCCGGGAAATGGCGGCAGCAAAACGAGCGACTCGAAATCTGCTTTTGCTTCCTTGCGCGCGACCGGGTCGAGCGGAAGTTCGCCGGGCAGAAGCCTGATCAATTCGCCGGGCTTTTCATGCGCGTCGTCAAATACGCCGATGGAAAGTTCATCGTCGGCGACGGCGAAAAGCTGCGCGCCTGCATGTACCAGCCCGCTTGCCGCGCTCAGATGCGGCTTGCGCCCCGGCTGCGCCGGCTCGGCTAAATCGAGCGTACGGACTTTCTTCAAAGCAATCATCAGGCAGCCTACCTGATGCCGTGCGAAGAGTCCTCACATTACATCGGCGGCGTGAGACCGTTGAGACCGATTGTGACACGTTGCGCGGTCAACGAACCGTTCGCGGCGCGTATTGCAGCCGCAATGAAAATCCTCGCGCCGGCTTTCAATTCGCTCTTATCGGCGGGCACCGAGCGAACGATCGGCGTGTTTTCCGGTACCACAATCGTCTTCTCACCGTCCTTGAATTTCAGAACCAGCGTGTTGCCTTCGGTTCGTGTCACAATCTCGTTCACCGCGGCGTTCGTCATCGTGCTTTCCGGCACGAGATCCCACGGAAAATGGCCTTCCGAAGTGCCGCGCAGTGCTTCAGGGAAAATCAGGACTTCGAGCGCGCGAATTCTTCCATCGGGCAGCGGCAGTCCGGCAACGCCGACATAAGTGTTCTGCTTGATGTCCTCGAACTTCGCAGGCACCAAACCGCCGACGCCATAGTTCTCGCCGAGCTTGATCGGCACCACAGGCCCTTCGCGCGTTTTTACTGTCAGCACATTGCCCTCAAATTTTTCGATCGTGCCGCGTACGCGCACCCTTTCCTGCGCACTCGCCGAAGGTACTGCTGCAAAGGCGGCAATGAGCAAAGCAATAAACAAGGCAAATCGAGTCATGGCATCCTCCCGCGCCGCTTTTCACCTGCGGCGTCGATGCGCCAAAGAGTATCCACCGCGCAGGAAGCACGTCAGCGAAACTTCAGCGCGGGGATGCAAGATGAACTTGGCGGAATGGTACAGTTGGGTGGGCTCGAACCACCGACCTCCGGATCCACAATCCGGCGCTCTAACCAACTGAGCTACAACTGCACGAATGCCGGCGGCCCTAGGGCGCCAATGCGGGCGGAATGTCTTGCAAACCGCCGTGCAATGCAAGGGTTCACAGGAAACCCTTGAAAAACAACGAAGCCCGGGCTTCCCCACCCGGGCTTCGCAATATCTTAGCCTCTGGCGGCTTTCTCGATTAGGAGAACTTGAAGTTCTTGGAAACGCCGGTCTTGATCGGCTCCGAGGTTTCGGTGGCGATCTTCTGGGCGAGCGCGGACAGTTCCTTCGTCTGCGCGGTGAGCGTCTCGAACTGCGAGCGATAATGCGTGGTCGAGATTTCCGCGGCTTCGGCGAGCGTCTTGGTGCCGAAAATGGCGGCCGTATAATCGAACGACGCGTTGATGTTCGCGCGCAGCGCATCGAGCGCCTTCATGTTGAACTCGGTCGCGCCCTTGGTGGCGGCGGTATAGGTGTTTTCGAGAAGATCGGTCGTCTCTTCGGCGGCCGCCTTCATCTTGTCGTAGCCTTCCTTGGCCTGCTTCACGCCTTTTTCGGCGAACTCGCGGACCATCTCAGGAACTTCGATCTTCGGCATTTCGAATTTGGGCATCTCGGTCATGGCTATGGTTTCCTGCCTGGACAAAAACACGCGCGAACCCTTGGTTCGCGGCTCCACCAGTCTTGAGGAAACGAGATAGCACAGACTTTGTTGCATCGCAACATAAATATTGCGATGCATTATAAAGTGGTGATGTTACTCAGGTTCTCGGCTTGGTCGCGTCGCGCGCGGCGGTCTGCATCTGCTCGGTCATCGCCTTCGACTGATCGGCGAGCTTCTGCATCGTCTCTTTCGCGAAATCGCTCTGCAGCTGCATGATTTCCTGCGGATCGCGCGCACGAACGAGCTTTTCCGCGAAGGCAAAGGCTGCGGCAACGTTTTCTTCTGCGAATCCAAGCGCCTGGCGGCCAACATCACGCGCACCGCTGGTTGCGGCGTCAGTCTGGGTCTCGACGGCAGTCATCGCCTTGGTGGCCTGGCTCATATAATTGTCGAAGGCAGATTTCGCCTGCTCGACGCTCTTCTCGGCGAAGGCGCGCATTTCCTGCGGCACTTCCAAACCCGGAACTTTTCCGAACACCATTTTCGTCTCCCGTTCTCGCTCCCGTCCCGTAACGCTACGCGGCATCCCGCGCAGGCTCAACCTATTTGCGCCAGGCCGGGACGGATTAACCTTGCAGGGCAAAGGTTTCGGGGTGTGGCGGCCTTGGAATAGCTTTCCGGGAGCGCCCAAATTATGAAGAAAGCGTAAATCCGGCCTTTAAACTTGGACAAGATGGCGGTCCGGATGGTGCCCTGGAAGTTTCGATGAATTCGTTTCCGGCCCTCGCTGAACTGCTCGCCGAGCCGAAGCTCGCGGCGCTGATCCTTGATCCCGCGCCTGCGCTCGTCTTCGACCGGGAAGGACGCCTGCGCTTCGCGAACCGCGCCGCGGTTTCGGCCTATGGCGCGGCTTCGCTCACGGAGCTCATCGAAAAGAGCGCTTCGCTGTTCGGCGAAATGCCGGAGACGGCGAAAGAATTTTCGGAAACGCTGCCGCTCAACGGTTCTTATCGCCGCGAAGCAATCGCGCTCTCGAAGGAAACCGAGACCTTCCGCTGCGAGCGGATCGGTATTTCCAACGGCTCAAGCGTCGTGGTCTTCACGGGTCTTGCGCGCGAGCGGGCTGACGGAAACGTCGGCAAGGCATTCTCCGCGCTGATCGACGGCGAGCGCGCGCCATTCGCACTCTTCGATGAACACGGCAAGCCGCTCGCATCGAACCGCATGGCGAGTGCGATCATGGGACCGGCCGGAACGCTTCTTCATCTTCATGCCTCCGCCGCAAGCGCGCTCTCCGATGCCAACAGCAAAGGCTTCGGCGAAATTCCGTTCGGCGTGCTCAAAATTCTCCTGAAGAAATTTGCGCTCGGTTCGCACAATCTGCTGCTTGCCTCCTTCGCGCAGCCAGAGCGGCCTGCTGCAGTGCCGCCTGCTCCCGAACCGGAAGCAAAGCCGGAGCCGGTGAAAACGGAAGAAAAGCCGCAGCAAGAAAAACCGAAAACGGATTTGCCGCCGGTGATCCAGCTCGGACCTCCGACCAACGATAACATCGGCTGGGAAGTGCCTGCGGAGCGCGCTCAGGAAAATGCTGGGGAAGAAGCACAGCCGGTTTCGATTGCTACCGAAAACGACGAAGTCAGTCCCGAAGAAATCAAAGGTTTCTGGAGAGTACTCGGCGATGAAGTTGAGCCGCAGCCCGAATCCGAAAATGCCAAAAGCGAAATTGCTCCGACCGGATCCGGAGACGTCAGCGCCGAAGAAGTAAAAGAGTTTTGGGCCGAAGCAGACGACAAGGAAACGCCGGTGGAGGCTACTCCGCTCCGTGCCGTTCCTGACGCGCCGAAACCGGTTCCGGTTCAGCCCAAGCGTACGCCGTCGCGTTTCGTTTGGCAGCTCGATGCGGACGGAAAATTCACGAGCGTCTCACCCGATCTCGCCGAGGCGGTCGGTGCCGCGCATACGGCGAAGGTCGGTGAAGACTGGCCCGCACTCGCGACGCGCGCAGGACTTGGCAACACCGATCCATTGTTCGCAGCGGTGAAGCGCCGCGATACATGGTCCGGCGTTTCGGTGCTGTGGCCGGTCGCGGACAGCGAAACCGCGCGACCGGTCGATCTCGCGGCCCTTCCGGTTTTCGACCGCGAACGCAATTTCCTCGGCTATCGCGGCTTCGGCGTATTCCGCGAAGCAATTCCTTTCATTGCGAAGGCGAAGTCCGCTTCGGTCGAAAGCGAAGCACCGCAGATCGAAGCTGAAGCGCCGCAAGCGGAAACCGAACCGGCTGAAGAAACCGCAGCCAACGACGAATTTCCGCTTTCGCACGAAGCGTCAGAAGCAGAAGTAGAACCTGCGCCTGAAGCGGAAGCGCCCACGCCAGAAGAACCGAAGGACGAAACGCCGACGCTGGACGTGCAGGATCATGTCATTCGTGTCCGTCCGCCGGAAGGCGAAGCGCGTTACGCGCTGACGCCGAAAGAGCAGACGAATTTCCGCGAGATCGGCCGTGTGCTGACGCGTGAAGCGCTGGAGCGCGAACGCGATCTCGTCGCCCGCGAAATCAACCGTACGATGGGCATTCGCGGCGAGATCGAACGCGACGAATTTGCGCCGAAGAGCCATGACATTCCGAAAGAAGATGTCGCGGCACCGATCGTCCGGCGTCCGGAAGAGCCCGCGCCGATCGTGGCGCCTGCGCTCGATCTTTCCGGCGTGTCCGAACGCGCGCTGATGGATCGCTTGCCGCTCGGCATTGCCGTGCATCGCGACGAAAAGCTTCTGTATGCGAACAAGGCGCTGCTCGATTGGGTTGGCGCGGAAAGCATCGAGGCGTTGGAGAAGAACGGCGGACTTACGCGCATTTTCTCCGGTGCCGCCGCACTCGCGGACGATGCCGATCCGACCATTCCGCGCACACTCGCAGTGCAAGGTCCGAACGGCGAGCCGATCCCGGTGGAGACGCGGCTTCTGTCGACGCCGTGGTACGGCAAATCAGCGCTTGTCTATGTGCTGCGCCGGGCAAACGCCGGCTTTGACGAGCGGCGGGAAACCGTTGAGCGCGCTTTGCGCTCGGCGGAAGCAGCCACTCGCGACCAGCAGGCCATTCTCGATACAGCGACCGACGGAGTGCTGATCATCGATCGCGACGGCAAGATCACCGGCATGAATAAGTCGGCAGAAGCGCTGTTCGGCTTCGACTTCTCTGAGATCCAGAATTCTTCTTTCACAATGCTGTTCGCGCCGGAAAGCCATCGCGCGGCGGTCGACTATCTCGACAAGCTCGCGTCGAACGGGGTCGCAAGCATTCTGAACGACGGCCGCGAAGTCGTGGGCCGCGAGCGGAACGGCGGACTCATTCCGCTGTTCATGAACCTCGGCAAAGTCGGCGAAGACGGCCAGAAATTCTGCGCCGTATTGCGCGACATTACGCAATGGAAGCGCGCCGAAGAAGAACTGACCGGCGCACGCCGCCAGGCCGAACAGGCGAGTTCGCACAAGTCCGACTTTCTCGCGAAAGTCAGCCACGAGATGCGCACGCCCCTGAACGCGATCATCGGATTTGCGGAAGTCATGATGGAAGAGCGTTTCGGCCCGATCGGCTCCGAGCGCTACCGCGAGTATCTCAAGGACATCCACCATTCCGGCGGGCACCTGATCTCGCTGATCAACGATCTCCTCGATCTTTCCAAGATCGAAGCGGGCAAGCTCGAACTCAGCTTCGCGAGCGTCGATCTCAACGATGTTGCCAAGCAATGCATGTCGATCATGCAGCCGCAGGCGAACCGCGAACGCATCATCATCCGCAGCGCGCTTGCCGAACACTTGCCGCCCGTGGTCGCCGACCAGCGCTCGATCCGCCAGATCGTGCTGAACCTGCTCTCCAACTCGGTGAAATTCACGAAGCCCGGCGGCCAGGTGATCCTCTCGACGTCGCTTACCGACAAGGGCGAAGTCGTGCTGCGCGTGCGCGATACCGGCGTCGGCATGACTGAGGAAGAAATTTCTGCGGCGCTCGAGCCGTTCCGGCAACTTGCGACCTCGGGCCGCGATACCAAAGAAGGCACCGGTCTCGGCCTGCCGCTCACGAAGGCGCTGGTCGAAGCGAATCGCGCGAGCTTCAATATAAAGAGCGCCGTAGATGCGGGAACACTGATCGAAGTCGCGTTCCCCTCGACGCGCGTGCTCGCCGGATAAACTATCGCAACGCACTATCGCGTTTGCCGTGATAGATTGCGCTTCATGAAAATCGACCGCCGTTCTTTGCTCGCAGGGCTGAGTGCCGCTGCCCTGCTCCCGCGCTTCGCGCACGCCGCGAAAGTCAAAGACGCGACCGGCAGGCTCATCGAAACGCCGGACAAGGTTACGCGCGTGTTTCCCGCAGGCCCGCCGGCCGCAATCATGCTCTACACGCTCGCGCCGGATCTCCTGCTTGGATGGCCGCGAGCAAACCGTCCGGAGGAAATCGAGTTTCTGCTTCCCGATGTGGGCTCGCGCCCCGAGATTGGACGCATTACCGGACGCGGCAACACCGCGAACCTTGAAGCAGTCATCGGAATGAAGCCGGATCTCATTCTAGATGTCGGCAGCACGAGCCAGACTTTCGTTTCGCTCGCAGATCGCGTGCGCGAGCAAACCGGAATTCCCTATGCGCTGCTGGACGGGCGCTTCGACGCCACCGCCGCTTCCTATCGCACCTTGGGCGCGCTCATCGGACGCGAAAAGGAAGCCGAAGTGCTCGCGCGTTATACCGAAGATACGTTCGCAACGATCAAGCAGCGAATCGGCGGCGTGCCGGAAGCAAACCGTCCGCGCGTTTATTATGCGCGCGGTCCGCGCGGCCTCGAAACCGGCCTAGGCGGCTCGATCAACGTCGAGTCGCTCGAAATGCTCGCGCGCAACGTGGCCGCCGAGCAGCGCGGCGGACTCGCCGTCGTTTCGATCGAGCAGGTGCTCGCGTGGAACCCGGATGTGATCCTCACCATCGATCAGACTTTCGCAGCGAGCATGCGTGGCGATCCTGTGTGGGCAAGTGTCGCCGCCGTGCAGAAAGGCCGCGTTCATCTCTCGCCGAAGCTGCCGTTCGGCTGGGTGGATTTCCCGCCGTCGGTCAATCGACTGATCGGACTTTGGTGGCTAGCGAAAATCTTATATCCGGAACAATTTCCGGAAGACCTCAACGCACTGACAC
>Ga0247762_1000041_pt1 | contig 69894 bp, 60 predicted proteins | sample UWRJL081202R4_FD_181016 | JGI IMG/M metagenome (GOLD analysis project Ga0247762, IMG submission 181016) | Plant litter microbial communities from Arlington Agricultural Research Station in Wisconsin, United States - UWRJ-L081-202R-4 | ecosystem: Environmental > Terrestrial > Plant litter >...
CGGTTCCGAAGTCGTCCAGGGCAATGCGGATGCCGACATCGCGAAGTTTCCCCAGCACGGCTTGGGCCGAGCCTAGATCGCGCACCAAAGCGCTCTCGGTGATCTCAAGTTCCAATCGGTTAGCTGATAAACCGGCCAACTCCAGTGTGCTGAGAATCCGCGCAGGAAGACCTGGATCGCGCAATAAGAGCGGTGAAATATTGAAGGCGAGGTCAATGTGGGAAGGCCAATGAATCGCATCCTCGCACGCTAAAGATAGAAGCCGATCCGTCAGAAGTCCAATTAGGCCACTATCCTCTGCGATCGAAACGAAGCGTTCGGCTGCGATCTCGCCCAGCTCAGGATGAGTCCAACGGGCTAAGGCCTCAAATGCTCGGATGTTGCCCGTCTTCAAATCCATGAGTGGTTGATAGACGCTGCGAACATCGCCGGCTTCAATCGCCTTGCGCAACTCGCGTTCGAGCTGATCACGCTCGCGCACGCGGGCGTCCATCTCAGGTTCAAAAAATCTCATCGCGGAGGTCCCCTGTTCCTTCGCGCGGTACAGGGCGATGTCCGCCTTCCTCATGAGTTCTGCCGGGCTACTTCCGTCCTGTGGCGTGAGCGCAATTCCGATCGCGGCTCCGACCGTGTGATTGCCCGAGCTGGTGGAGAGCGCGCCTTCAAGGTTTGCCATGATTCTTAACGCAAGGCTAGTAGCCGTCTCTTCACTGGGCAAATGCGTCGCAAGGACAGCAAATTCATCTCCCCCAAGCCGTGCAACGAGATCCCCCTCCCTCACGGCTTTCGAAATCTGTCTGCCTACGTGAATGAGAACTTCATCTCCGGCGGCATGGCCAAAGACATCATTGATCCGCTTGAATCCATTTAGATCGAGCATAAGAATGCCGTGACTGGCGCCCGCCCTTGGCGGGGCCAATGCGGCGGCCTTGAGGGCATCATCAAATTGTCGGCGGTTGGGAAGGTCGGTGAGTGGGTCGTGGAAGGCCAATATGCGGATTTCCCGTTCGACAGCGAATTTTTGGGCGGCTTCGCGCCGTTCTCGGAATAAGCGCCGAATTGCCCAAAGCATACCTATGAAGAGAACAACGAGGGCTCCAAGGAGCTCGTCAAATTCGAGAGTATCGGCCGCAGGCGTGTGGTTCGGAGCGTTGGCAAAAATATCAACGGTCATGCCCACGTAAAGAACGAGTAAGGCACCCATAATCACTGCGGTAAGGTCAAAGAACCGGTACTTATGACGGATCACAAACGCTCCTGCAGCACGAACGGGTAAACTCAAGGCAATCGGCCTCCGGCGAACTCGTTTGAAGAGACAGTCCACGGATTCTTGTGCCCTGCAATGAAGGCCCAGTGAAGAGTCGTCTCCGCCATTCTCTAGGGTACTGACTATAACGACCGCCGCCCATTCTGTAGATACAACTTTCGCGTTCCATCGGCATGTGACGTTGGGGGAAACGGGTACCGAAGCATCGTCCTATAAGACGACTACTTCAATGCACCTGGGCTGTCGATAGAACAGACGATCAGTGCGCCTTAGCCTCGCCGTCGCTCGTCTTCATCACTCAGCAAGTTGCTCACGCATACAGGTTCACTCGCTGATCCTCGCGCGTTACGACCGAGGTCTCAGCACCTTTGCAGCGCTCGTTAATGAAGGCAAGATCAAGCCGCAGGTTGCTGCCGTCCAAACGCTGTGGTATTCAGCTTCATTGTGGAAAGAGCGTCAAAGGGATGCGCCAGGCAAGATCGTCTTCTCGATCCGATGCTAAGACGGCCGTGCGCTCAAATCTTGGTCTGAGAGGTCCCAAGCTTCTCCGCCTGTCCGGGAGTCTTGCTGGATAACGACCTCAATCACGAGAAGAGCATTGTCAGAACTAGTCGAATGGAACTCAAACGAAGCAGTTGAGGCAAGGCAGCTTCCAGAAACCGTGATACAGCCAACGGACGGCAAGGCTGTTTCAACTAGCCTTCGCCGCCGCACTTGACTGTATCTCGTAAGATGATTTTTAGAACCTCTACTCCTTATTTGCCTGCACTAGAGCCGCAACAACATCAGCAAATTTTGCAAGTATCTGGTTCCAGCCTTCAACTTGCCCGCTCTCTTGCGCGTTCTCCATCGTCTCGTTGCCTATGAGCGTAAGCTTTGTCCGGCCGTCTCCAAGATCCTCGAAAAGGATCACGTCGTGCGCGCCATCGATGGCTTCATGTTCTATTCCATACTGCGCAGGGTCAACCTTGTTCCCCTGCGGATCCGTGGGGTACAGAGATTGAACGATCTTTTCGTACAAAACGATCTCGTGGTATTCCCCGCCGGTCCAGAACTCCTTTCCATCAGGCGCTCGCATACAGAAGAGAAACTTCCCCCCAACGCGAAAATCCATCTCGTAAAAGGGAGTGGTAAAGCCCTTCGGACCCCACCACCGCATTGCATACTGCGGGTCTGTCCACGCCTTCCAGACCAGTTCCCGAGGTGCTTCAAACACCCTCGATAACACCATCCGCGCCGGATCATTTGTCGTGCCGTTTGCCATCGCCTGTCTCCTTTTTCATTTGGTTCACCACTGCATCCAGCTTGTCGAAGCTTTCTTCCCAGAACTGGCGATAGTTCATTGCCCAGTCACTGACTGTCTTGATCGCCTCCGGCCGAAGCGTACAGACGCTCTCACGCCCACGTTTTGACTTGACCACGATGCGCGCCCGCACTAGGACAGCAATATGCTTTGAAATCATTTGCTGCGAGAGCGCAAACGGTTCCGTCAAACCATGCACCGAGGCGGGTCCACGCGAGAGCCGTTCAACGATCGCCCGCCGCGTCGGATCAGACAAAGCAGAAAAGGTCTCATCCAAGCTTTTCACAACCAAATGGTAGTGAATTACTCGTTGAAGTCAAGGGAAATCTGCGGCTACTCATATTTCAGTCTCTTCATCTCGGACCGAGGCAATGAGGAAGTCACACGCAGGGTGGAAGGAGCGTGCCGCGCTTCGTCGTGGCGCTGGCAATCAAGCCCTGAATAGTCTGTTCACTCAGTTCGTAGATAACGGTAAGTCGTCATCTCGTGAGCGATCGGAGATGCACGTTTGTGAGTACCGATCCAGACCCAGCGTTGACTTCAGACCAATGCGTCACCGGCTATCAGCCACTCCAGGAACCCTAGTCTATGAAACAGGTTTCCGATTTTCGGAGAGAGATTGTTCAGACCTTCTGAGCTCGAATTTGTCCACAAATCGACCCCTGCCACACGATACCAACAGTATTCGACAGCTCAATCGATTCGAAGATCTGAGGTAACGCGTGAAGCTCCTAACTACTACTCAAGTTGCCGAAATGCTCTCCGTCCCTGCTGCCACACTCCGGTGGTGGCGAGCCCGGGGTGAAGGCCCCGACATCGTCCGACTCGGAGGCCGGGTCAAGTATGATTTAGAGGCCGTCGAGCGATTCGTAAACGATCGACGCGCAACCTTCACTCTGCGGGCAGCGGCCAGGAAGGTTACGCATGGCACTGTATAAGCAACCAGGCAGCAAAGTATTCTCCTATGACTTCACGGTCGCAGGAAAGCGCTATCGAGGAACAACACAACAACGCACTAAGGCACGGGCTGAGGCGTTTGAAGCAGAACTCCGCACACGTGCACGGGAACGGGGACCAAGCTACTTCGCCCCGCGGCGAGCAATCACCCTACGAGAGCTCTCCGTCAGGTATGCGGCGTGGATAGAGGAAGCGCAGTTGGCTCCCAAGACCCGTACCTACTACTCACAGGGAAGGAGAATGCTGGAGGCTACGCCACTGGCAGATATGCTCATCTCGCACATCAACTCCGAAATGGTCGAACGCACGAAATTCACCTGCACGAAATGGGCAGATGGAGAATCGCGCATCGAGGAGGCCAGCCCAGCCTACGCAAACCAAGCCATTTGCACGCTCAAGACGATGCTGTCGAAGGCGCGTGACTGGTCTTTGATTGCTGAGGCGCCGCGTTTCAAGAAGAGGAAAGCGTTTGGTCGATCGAAGATGATCGGGCCACACGAAGAAGCCGCTCTTCTTGCGGTAGCCAGCCAACCACTTGTCGACGTCCTTATGATCTGCATGGACACTGGCATGCGGCCGGCCGAGGTTTACGCGATGCGCTGGGAAGATGTTGATTTCAGAGCACGCCAGATCTTCATTCCTCACTCGAAGACGCCGACAGGTCGTAGGCAGGTTCCGATCTCTGGAAGGATGACTACCCTACTTGCTGCTCGCCACAATGGTCAGGCGGCAGGGTGGGTTTTCCCTTCGGATTCAAAGTCGGGACACCTGGAGTCCGTCAGTAAGGCGTTTCAGGCGGCACGGAGGCGGGCGGGTTTGGATCCCCGTATTGTCCTCTACTCAGCTCGTCACACCTTCGGGACCTATGCCCTGGCGTCCACCGGCAATTTGCCGGCGGTCATGCAGACCATGGGACACGCAAGTGTGAGATCAACCTTGCCCTATCAGCACCACAACTCTGACGCGATTCGAGACGTGATCGAACAACGAAATAGTGCAGCACCTAACGATTTACGTCATAGTTTGCGACATAGTCCACGTCATAGTGGGGGATTGGTCATGTAAATAATGCTTTATGTCGTTGATTTTATTGGCTCCGCAGGTAGGACTCGAACCTACAACCCTTCGGTTAACAGCCGAATGCTCTGCCATTGAGCTACTGCGGAACGTGGCACCCACTGTGGGGATCTTGAAACAGCGTACCGCAGCGGAAGAACTCACGCTGGGCCACTCGTCTGTTATAGCAAAATGAGGCCGCAGGGTCAAAGCGAGCAACTGCCGGGCAACAGTGCGTCCGATTCAGGCTGAGCTTTTCTAGGGATAAAGCAGAACAGCAATGCTGTAGCCCGCAAAGGTGCTGCTCCTTGGAATACAGGCCCCCACCTCTGCGTGCGTGTACCGCCCTGAGTCCAGTTTGGCCGTGAGTTGCTCCGGTAGCAGTGCCAGGTTCGATCCCGAGTACCGCATGACAAACGATGGCTTACGATCTCCCGCATAGCCCTTCTCCCGCAAACAGGTCTCGCGCGCCTCGGACGTCGGCGATATCGACATAACACCAGCCCGCTGCGCCACCAGGGCACTCACCTTAGCCTCCTGCTCAGCGAGTGACAGCGTTTCCACGTCCCGGGAGAAGTCCTGGACCGCCCAAAGGCGTCCTCGATACATGACTGCCGAAATTCCAACGGACGTGACTACCGGATCCAGAATGTTTGCGCGATGTCCTGGTGAGTTCATCCACGCGCTGTGGAGCGTTATTGAAGATTCGCCAACCCCCACATTCTCGGCAACCGTAGAAAACTTCGCGCCAGCAGTAGAAGTACGCTGCGTGAGATCCGGCTCGCCCGAAAACTGGTGTGAGATGCCTCCCGTGCGTGCCATACGGATCGCATGTTCTCGCGCTGCAATCGCCATCTGCGGGTTCCATGCGAGCGGAGGCAGACCTGCAGCAGCACGCTCCTGGTTCAACGCGGCAAACAGATACTGCTCGGCAACCGTCCGGCCCTGAGCCGACACGTTCTGCGCAAACGTGAAAAAAAATAAGAAAGCTACAAAGACAAATGCACGCCGCACAATCGACCCCGAATCACTCAACAACTGTTCAGACACGGACTTGATTCAGTCGATGCGTTTATTTCTCGATTGCTCTTTTAACTGCCCTGCTTCAGTGGCGGCAGCATGCTGCGAAAGCGAAACATCAGTTTCGCCAGAGCAAAAGAACTGGCATACCTCGGTCCATAGAGCTTGGGGTTATCCATCGTTCGGATCAGCCAGCCAAGGTAGAACTTGTCCGCCCACATTGGCACTTTCACCTGATCGCCCGAAAGAAAAGCAATCGCGGCTCCGATGCAGTGGATGCCCGGAACAAAACTCAGGTTCCGTCGCAGATAAAGGCCAAGCCGCTCCTGGCTTCCTCCGCCGATCGTCATGATCACATGCCTTGGACGCAGACGTTCCAGCATCTCCAAAAGAACCGGGTCCTGGATCGGCCCCGGAGGATAAACCGGCGCAAGATAAATGTGCGAGTCCGGCGGATCGATGCCCTGCGTCTGCAACCATGCCCGGTTGGTCTCCGCCGACTTTGGCCGGGCCATCACCCACACCGTCTCCTCGGGTTTCTTCATCTCCGGACGCGAGAGAAGTTCATCCAGATAGGCCAGACCGGAGATGCGCGGAATCTTCTCCCACTGCAGGAACCGCCAAACCAGCACCATGTATGCGCTATCCGCGATCACAAAATCCGCCTCCAGCAGAGCTTCGCGCGACTCCAGATCCGTCTCGATCAATCGCAGCACCGGCGCAGAAGGAACCACTAATAGCCCACCATGTAACATCCGGTCGACCGCGCCCTTCAGCGATCCCGCAAAAAAGCGAACTCCGAGAATGGTTCGAAACTCTTTGCCATCCCGTTTCTCTGTGGAAGAAATCTCCCGGTTCAACTCAGCCATAGCACAAGTATGCCTGACGGTTCTCCCCGCCGACGCGGTCTGCCCGACCACAGGTAACATGTTCCCAGTGATGCATCGCAACTGGCTTACATGGACGGCGCTTTTTCTTTTGGGAATCTTCGCCGTCGCTGCTCTTCTGGCACCATGGATCGCTCCACACGATCCAGCCGCGCTCAATCTGCAGGCACGCCTGCTCTCTCCGGGGCACGATCACTGGTTCGGAACCGATGAACTGGGAAGAGACATCTTCTCGCGCACGCTCTTTGGCGCGCGTATCTCCCTCACCGTCGCCATTACGGTCGTAGGCCTCTCTCTTGTCCTCGGAGCTTTGGTCGGTTGCGTTGCAGGCTTCTACGGCGGCTGGCGCGATGCTCTGCTCAACATCTACGTCATGAACGCCTTCATGGCGCTGCCGGGCATACTTCTTGCCATCGCGCTCGTTGCCTTCCTCGGTCCCGGGTTGCGCAACGTCATCCTCGCGCTCGCGATCTCCGGCTGGGTCAACTACGCTCGGCTGGTGCGCGCTCAGGTAATGGCGGCCAGAGAACGCGAATATGTGGAAGCAGCCCGTGCCCTCGGAGCAAACAACCTCCGCATCCTCACACGCCACATTCTTCCCAATATTCTGCAGCCTGTGATCGTGCAGGCGGCCGTAGGTATGGCTGCGGCCATTCTGGCGGAAGCCACCCTGAGCTTCCTCGGCCTTGGCGTCCCTCCGCCGATGGCCAGTTGGGGATCCATGCTGAACGACGCACGGCCCCATCTCTTCGACGCGCCGCACATGATCTTTTTTCCCGCCATGGCCGTCATGCTCTGCGTGCTGGCGTTCTGCTTCCTCGGAGATGCTCTCCGCGACTACGCCGATCCCAGAACGCGCCTCTCCGCTGGCCTGTAGCCTTTATTGGTCATCCCATAGCGCCAGCTTTGTCATTCCGTAGCGAAAGCGAAGGAATCTGCTTCTAGTCTTCCAAACCCCAAAGAGAGAAGCGCCCGGATCCCGACAGGCGGGTTCAACGGGCGCTATGCAGGTAGAGCCCTTCCCAAGGCTGCCTACAAAACATAAGTTACAGTTGAAGAGTTCTTGAAACAAGAACTCTCTGGTAACCATAAAGTAATCAAAACAAATTGGTTAACACTAGAGCGTAGCTCCGCCGCCCATTCTGGATCGAAATAACTCGACCTCATTTCCCTTCAGAACTTTCAGGACGAGCGCCTCGGCAACAGCCAGATCCATACCGTCTTCCAGAACCAGCAAAACCGACGGCCCCGCACCGGAGAGCGCCACGCCCAGAATACCGTCCTTGCCAGCCAGCGGCAAAAGAAGAGGCAGTAAAGCGCATGCCTCCGAACGGTAAGGCTGGTGGACGCGATCGCGCATAGCCAACGCCAGCAGTTCACCACGCCCGGTAGCAAACGCCGCCGTGAGCAGCGATGCCGCCTGAATGTTGGCGACCGTGTCCGCCCTGGAATAGCTCTCAGGCAACAGGCCGCGCGCCTTCGAGGTCGACAACGAAGCCCCCGGCATCACCAACAGCAAAGGCCACTTCGTCGCCGGTGCAAGCGAGACCGCAGACACAGTCGTCAGTGAACCCTCGGTTGACATCGCCGAAACCGTGAGCCCGCCCATCACGCAGGCAGCCACATTGTCCGGATGACCTTCACGAAGACTTGCCTCGGTCAGAATTTCATGTCGGTTCCATCCCAACTTCCCAAAGTGGGAAGCCAGCGCAACCCCAGCCACAAGAGCGGCCGCCGAAGAGCCACAGCCCATGCCCAGCGGGATCTCATTGCTCACCTTCAGCTTCAAAGAAGGTCCACTGATCCCCTGCTGCCCCAGTACCTCCTGGTACGTGGACAGGATCAGGGAGTCCTCGGTATCGCCGCAGACCTGCGCATTCCGGCCCGTCGCTTCTATGGCGAACTTGCCGGAGACTTCCGCCTCCACGTACAGGTGAAAGTCCATCGCCAGACCCAGGGCGTCAAAGCCCGGTCCAAGGTTCGCAGAAGTTGCAGGTAGACGAAGCCGTACCGTTCCACTCATCTTCAGCGTACCGGCACAGGCGTGTTCTTGATCTCAGCATCCAGAGCGCGCAACACCGTCTCCGGATCGGCATCGAGAACCAAAGGCGGCCTGCGGTACGGCGCGGCGTCTTCGATGTCCATGGCCAGCATACCGCGATGGAAGTCGATCGTGTACTCGGGATCCTTCAAGGTGTGCCCGGTCAACAGAAGCACCGTGCGCTCACCGCGCTCTACCCTGCCCTGTGCCACAAGCTTCTTCAGGCCAGCCAGCGTCACGGCAGACGCCGGCTCGCAACCAATACCCTCGGCACCAATCTGGGCCTTCGCAAACGCAATCTCCGACTCCGACACCTGCTCGCACCAGCCGTTGGTCGTCTCGATGATGCGTGCCGCCTTGCGCCACGAGGCTGGATTTCCGATCCGGATCGCCGTCGCTCGCGTATCCGCAACCACCGGGTCGATCTCCGCGTGATCATTTGTGAACCATTGAAAGAGCGGATTTGCGCCCATCGCCTGGATCACCGAGATCTTCGGTACGCGATCGATCAATCCCAGGTGCTTCATCTCAGCAAAACCCTTGCCTAGAGCCGATCCGTTGGCCAGGTTGCCGCCCGGCACAATCACGTGGTCCGGCACCTGCCAGTCCAACTGCTCAACCATCTCCACAGCAGGCGTCTTCTGCCCTTCCAGACGGTAGGGATTTACGGAATTCAACAGATAAATAGGGTGCCGCTTCACCAGTTCGGCGAGAATCCGCACACAGCCATCGAAATCCGTCTTCAACTGGACCGTCATCGCGCCATAGTCCATGGACTGCGACAGCTTGCCCCAGGCAATCTTGCCCTCGGGAATAAAGACAATGCTCCGCAGGCCGGCGCGAGCCGCATAAGCAGCCATCGCAGCAGAGGTGTTGCCGGTGGAGGCGCAGGCCACCCACTCGTAGCCGCGCTCCACGGCAACCGACAGCGCGGCCGTCATGCCCGTGTCCTTGAACGAACCAGTGGGATTCATGCCCTGGTGCTTCGCCAGCAGAAAATCCAGCCCCAGCGTCTTCGCGCAACGGGGAAGATCGTAGAGCGGGGTATTTCCCTCACGCAGAGTGGTCGCTGTGTTATCGTCCTTCAGAATCGGCAGCAACTCGCGGTAGCGCCAGACGCCGGACTGGTCAATCGGCAGCGTGGAATCGCGCCGTTCGGCCCAAAGATGCCGCAGAGCGGACGGGTTGGGCAGATTCCGGTGGGGCGCGCCAGAGGTATCGGCGCTTTCGCTCCATGGATACTCAATTTCATAAAGTTCGCGCGTTTCAGGATCCCTAAAATCGTGGGGAGCATCTTCGGGAGATATACGCTCGCCCGTTCCGATGCATCGAAGCTGATGTGACCGCATATTCATGGCTAGGTACAGGGTATCGTAAAGGCTGCTTCTCTATGAAACAGCTCGCTTTCATCGCTTTCGTTTTGGCGGCATGTTGCCCGTCTTCCAGTACCGCAAAAGCCCAGGCAAAACCTGCTCCCAAACCGAAGACGGAGTTGCACGTAGCCTCTGCGGCCGATATGCAACCAGTCTTTGAGGTGCTTGCACCTTACTTCGAGCGCAAAACCGGGATTCACCTCGTCATCAACTACGGCGCGTCCTCCATCCTCGCCGAACAGATGATCTCCGGCGCACCCGCAGACATCTTCTTCTCCGCTGACTATATGTTCGCCGAACGCGTGGTCTCCAGCGGCATGGCCGACTCCACCGACGCCATCCCCTATGCAAAAGGAGCCCTCGTTCTCTGGACCCGTAAGGACTCGCGCTTCAGCCCGCTCCACCTCGAAGTCCTGGAACGCAAAGATCTCAAGTCCGTCGCCATCGCCAATCCCGACCACGCACCCTATGGCCGGGCCGCTATCGCAGCTCTCAAAAAGATGAAATTCTACGAAAACGTTGCGCCGCATTTCGTTCAAGGCGAATCAGTTGCGCAGACAGCCCAGTTCGCTCAGACCGGCAACGCGGAACTGGCCTTAATCTCCGAGACCATCGCCACCTCGCCAAAATTCAAGAACAGCGGCAGCTTCGTCCTCTTCCCGACTTACGTCTACCCGGAGATCCGCCAGTGCGCCGTCGTCCTGCGCAGCTCTCCCGAGCGTGACAATGCCCACAAGCTGCTGGATTACATTCTGAGCGACGAGATCCAGGGCCACCTCGCCAGCCTCGGACTTCGTCCCATCAAGTAAATCCAAGTCCGGAGTCCACTTTGGGTGCCCCTTTGTCATCCCGTAGCGAAGCGAAGGGATCTGCTGTTTACAAACTCCACCAGCTACACTCGCAAAGTGGACAAGGAAGCTCTCCTCCTCACCCTTCGCCTCGCAACCGTCACCACACTGGTGCTGATGATCCTCGCCCTGCCCCTCGCAGGTTGGCTCGCCCTGGGCCGCAGCAAACTGCGCTACGTCATTGAAGCCCTGGTCGCTCTCCCGATCGTCCTTCCTCCCACAGTACTCGGCTTCTATCTCCTCGTCGGTCTCGGTCCGCTCACTGTTACAGGGAGAGCGATCATCCGCCTCCTCGGCCATCCCCTCGCGTTTACGTTCTCGGGTTTGGTCGTGGGCTCCGTTCTCTATAGCCTCCCCTTCGCCGTGCAGCCGATCGTCGCGGGCTTGCGCAACATCGACCCGCGATATCTCGAAGCCGCGCAGACCCTCGGCGCATCTCCGAGCCGCGTCTTCCGCGCCATCGCTCTGCCTCTGGTGAAGAGCTCGATCCTCGCCGCCGCCGTCCTCACCTTCATGCACACCGTCGGAGAGTTCGGCGTCGTCCTGATGCTCGGCGGAGGCATTCCGGGCCGCACGCAGACTCTCTCCATCGCCCTCTTCGATCAGGTGCAGAACTTCGACTACGCCGCGGCTAACCACACCGCGCTCTGGCTCCTTCTTGCCTCGACGGTAGCCCTGCTCTTCGTCTACGGCCGCAGCCTCTTCCGGAGAAACCGCGATGCTTGAGCTAAGACTCCGGGGCGAACGAGGAAGACGAACTCTCCAGATCCATCTCCGCGTCACGCAGCCGTGGACGGTCCTCTTCGGAGCGTCCGGCGCGGGAAAATCCAGCATCCTCCGCGCCATTGCCGGCTTCTGGCAACCACCCTCAACGCGAGTCGTTCTCGACGGGAAAGATCTCTCTCATCTCAGCCCGGACCGTCGCCTCATCCCCTTGGTCACGCATCACGCCGCACTTTTCCCAAACATGACCGCGCGTGAAAATCTTCTCTTTCCCCTCAAAGGAAAAAATACCGACTTCGCAGATGAACTCCTTCGGCGCTTCCAGGTAGACCACGTCCGGGACAGCAAACCCGCCATCCTCTCCAGCGGAGAGCGCCAGCGCGTCGCGCTCGCTCGTGCGATCGCCTCCCGCCCGCGTCTTCTCCTGCTCGATGAAGCCCTTAGCGGCCTCGACCTTCCTCTGCGCACGCAGCTCATCCACGAGCTCAAACGGTGGCAGGCAGACTCCGGGGCGTGCATCCTCTCCGTCACCCATAATTTGTCTGAAACCCTCGAATCAGCTGACGAAGTCGCCCGTCTGGAAGACGGCCGTATCACCCAGACCGGCCCTGCGCGTGAAGTCCTCAGCGACCGCCGCGATCATCTCCTGCATCTTTTAGGAAACTGAGACCGGCTCCTGCTCAAGCGACACACCGAACCGCTCGCGCACCACCCGGGCAATCTCATCGCGCAAGGCCACTATCTCCGCCGCTGTCGCTCCTCCCCGGTTCGTCAGCGCCAGCGTATGCCGCGTCGAGATCCCCACCGGCCCCATTACATACCCTCGCGGGAACCCGGCCTGCTCAATCAGCCATGCCGCGGGCAGCTTCACGCAACCATCGCCCACAGCCCAATGCGGAACTTTTTCTATACCCAAGGCACTCGCGATTCCCGCTAGCAACTCCACCGGCACTATAGGATTCCGAAAGAAAGATCCTGCCGAGCAGGTATCCGCATCTCTCCCGGCAGGATACTTCCCTGAACCGTCCGGCGCCGACGTTACCATGCCCTTCAAGCCTCGAATCGCACGGACCGCTGTGGCCACGTCCACCAGGCTTGGAGAAGTATTGTCGGCAAATTGCTTCGCCAGATCCGCGTATTTCAACTGCGGCGCGCCACCGGCGTGCAGACAAAAATCCACACGCGTCACCACGTAACGTCCCTTGGCACCGCCCTCCGCAGGCTCGGTATTAAAAAGGCTGGTGCGATAGGCAAATCCGCACTCTTCCTTCGTCAGTTCAACAAACTTTTCCAGCTCAAGATCGAAGGCCCGCACACGCATGATCGTCTCGGCCACCTCTTGCCCATACGCTCCGACGTTCTGCACCGGCGTCCCTCCCACGGTCCCCGGAATCCCGGCGAGGCACTCCACGCCGGCCAGATTATTTTCCACGGCGTACTGCACGAGGCGGTCCCAACTCTCCCCGGCTCCGACGCGGAGGCAGTCGCCCTCGCGCGAGATTCCTTGGATCGCAATCCGCACCACCAGGCCATCGAAGCCGTAATCGCCCACCAGCAAGTTGCTTCCGCCTCCCAGAACAAAAATACGTAAGTCCTTTTGAGCCGCGAACTTCAGCGCCCATAGGAGATCGCCTTCCGTCGACGCGGTCGCCATCCAACGTGCGGGGCCGCCGATTCCAAGGGTGGTGTACGGCGCCAGTGCGACCTGTTCCAGAAACGTCATTCCCGTTTGAGGGTAAATCACCCTCTTCACCCCAGTACGAACCTAACCGGGATTGCGTAGAATCAAAGAAGCACACGGCTTTCAACCGTCTGCAAGGAGGATGCATGTATCCAGAACTTATGGTGATCCCGATGCGCGAGGAACTTACACGCGCCGGTTTGAATGAGGCCCGTACAGCAGCCGAGGTAGACGCTGCTCTCGCAAAGCCCGGAACCACCCTGCTCGTCGTCAACTCGATCTGTGGTTGCGCGGCAGGCAAAATGCGCCCAGGCGTCCGTCTGGCCATGCAGAACGGCGTGAAGCCCGACCAGGCTGTTACCGTCTTTGCCGGTCAGGACCGCGACGCCACCGAAAAGGCACGCACCTACTTTCAGGGACATCCCCCCACCTCCCCCGCCATCGCCATCCTACGCGATGGCCAGCTCGTCTACCTGATGCAGCGTTCGGCGATTGAAACCTCGAACGCTCCTGCCATCGCACAGGAGCTCACACGAGCCTTCGATACCTACTGCGCCAAGACCAACGCATAAGAATTACGTACTGCGCCCCCCAAAAAAAGGGAAGCTGCTTCATGCAGCTTCCCTTTTTGCGTTAGGCTCATGTTTTCCGCTTTGTCGCCGATAAAGTGAGGAAAGCGATGCAGTCTTCTCTTTCCCATTTCACGACCAACTCTCTCACTACAGACCCTGAAGACTTCGGCCTGATCGGTCGCAGCGATGCGATGGAGCGCCTTCGGCTTCAGATCCATCGCATCGGTCCCCACTTCCGCAGCGTGCTCCTCACGGGAGAGGCAGGCACAGGCAAAGCCCTCATTGCACGTGCGCTGCATACCCTGGCCATGGGGCCGGACGCTCCCTTCGTCCGCAACGTTTCCTCTGCTATAGAGCACCTCACGACATTCAAAGGTACTTTGTTTCTGAACGAGCTCGGCGAGATGTCCCTCGCTGTGCAAGGAGTCCTGCTTCGTGCTCTCCAACAACAGGAACTGCGCGTCGTCGTCGCAACCCAATACGACCTGCGGCCCCACGTTCAGGGGGGTGGTTTTCGAAAGGATCTCTACGAGCGTCTTGCCACGATCGAGATCCCCATACCTCCACTGCGCTCACACCTGGAAGACCTCGAAGAGCTCGCTACCCACTTTGTTAGCCTCTCCGCCCGCCAATACGGCAGACCCGCTCCCACACTTTCGGCCAGCGTGCTGGCACGCCTTCTCTGCCACACATGGCCCGGCAACGTTCGCGAGCTTGAAGAGGTGATCCACTACGCCGTCGCCCAGACCGGGGAAGAGGTCGTGGAGATCCCCCATCTGCCCGCTTATCTCTGCGCGGAAGATCGCCCGCCTGAGGTTCCCCTGCCTTATCTCCCTTCGGGGAAAACCCAGCGATTAGAGGACATTGTGCGCGGCCACGTGAACTACGTGCTGGGCCACTGTGGCGGCAACAAGCTTCGCGCCGCGGAGTGTCTCGGCATCAGTCGATCCACCCTTTACCGCATGCTGGAGAAGACCTCTTCTCAGGCCACGGGAAACCCTTTGTCCGCTCTCTATCCCGATTAGGAACACCCGGTAAGCCCGGATTGATACACTCAGACAACTTCTGAGGTCTACGAAATATGGCTAACTCCATGCTCCACACCCTGCGCGCTATCACTGCCGCAACCGCTCTCGCCGCAGGTTTGATCACCAGCCCGTTCCTGCAGAGCCAGAATGCTCCAGCGGACCGCTCCAAAGCGCTCAACGCGCTCTTTGCCGAGTACTGGGAAGACGTTTTGCTCCATTCGCCCGAAACCGCGACTTACCTCGGCGACAAGCGCTACAACGATCGCTGGAGCGACATGTCCGCCGGGGGATTCTCCAACCAGCTTCAGCGCGAACGTGTCTTTATCGAGCGCCTCGGCGCGATCGACACCACAGGCCTCAGCGACCAGGACAAGCTCTCCTCGGAGCTCCTGCTCCGTACCCTGATCGACGATCAGGAGTCCGCCCGCTTCAAGGAGTGGGAGATGCCCGTCAACCAGTTCAACGGCTTCCATACACAGGTGCCGCAGCTTGCAGCAGCGACGGCCTTCGACACGGTGAAGGACTACGACGACTACATCAAGCGTCTCTCCACCGTCGACAAGCCCTTTTCGCAGATCATGATCGACATGGAAGCGGGCATGAACGACGGGCGCATGCCTCCGAAGTTTCTCCTTGAAAAAGTCCTCGTTCAGACCAACGCCCTCATCGCCATCAAGCCGGAAGATTCACCTTTCGCTGCTCCGCTCAAGCAGTTTCCCAAGACCATCAGCGCCGCAGACCAGAAGCGTATTCATGACGAGGTGATGCACGCCATCACCACCGTAGTTCTTCCCAGCTATCAGCACTTCGCCAAGTTCCTCTCTTCGCAGTACATCCCGAAGGGCCGCACTGAACCCGGCATTTGGTCTATTCCGGACGGCGACGCGTACTACGCCTTCCGCATCCGGCAGAGCACAACCACCGACAAGACCGCCGACGAGATTCACAAGATCGGTCTGGAAGAAGTGAAGCGCGACGAAGCCGCCATGCTGGTCATCGCGAAGAAGATGGGTTTCAACGATCTCAAAACCTTCAACGCCGCCATCAAAACGAATCCCAAGCTGCACGCTACCTCCAAGCAGCAACTCATCGACGCCTACTCCAGCCACATCAATGACATGAAGGCCAAGCTGCCTCAGCTCTTCGGTACGCTGCCCAAGGCCCCGCTCGAAGTCCTTCCTGTGCCCGAGTACATGGAAAAGGAGCAGGCAGCAGCGTACTACCAGCCCGGCACGCCGGATGGAAAGCGCCCCGGCCGCGTCTACGTCAACACGTACAACTTCGCCAGCCGCGGTCTTGAGGACGCGGAGGTCGTCTCATACCACGAGGGTCTGCCCGGACATCATCTGCAGATCTCCATCTCTCAGGAACTCACCGGCATACCCGAGTTCCGTAAGCAGAGCTACTACACGGCCTACACGGAGGGTTGGGGCCTCTACAGCGAACGCCTGGGCAAGGAAGTCGGCTTCTATCAGGATCCCTACAACGACTACGGACGTCTCGAAGCCGATGTCTGGCGTGCCATCCGCCTCGTAGTCGACACCGGCGTCCATTCCAAACACTGGACGCGCCAGCAGATGGTCGACTTCTTTCACGACCACTCCTCCATCGACGAGACCAACATTCAGTCTGAAACCGATCGCTACATCGCCTGGCCAGCACAGGCTCTTGGCTACAAGATCGGCCAGCTCAAACTCATCGAACTCCGCGATCGCGCACAGGCTGCTCTCGGCACGAAGTTCGATCTCCGCAAGTTCCACGATCTCGTCATCGACTCCGGCGCACTTCCGCTCGACGTCCTCGACAAGCGTGTGAACGAGTGGATTGCGACGCAGAAATAGCATCTAGAATCAGCTGGATGCCTTCAACTCTGCTCCTCTATAACCCGAAGGCCGGCGGGGGCGCCGTCCTTCGACAACTCCCCACTCTGCTGGCGGCGTTGCGCCTCCACTTCCCCGATATCGAACCTCTGGCCACGACCGGCCCTGCAAGCGCGGGGCCTCAGGTCGTTGCTGCCGCAGAGGCAGGAACGCAGCTCGTCATCGTCTGCGGAGGCGATGGCACCCTCTTCGAAGCCCTCCAGGGAGCCGTTCACCGCGAGATCGCCCTGGCCATCATTCCCTTCGGAACGGGAAACGTCATCGCGCGTGACCTCGGCCTGAGCATGAAACCTTTGGAAGCCATCCGACAGCTGGCCCAGTTTGAAAAGAGGCGCATTCCCCTCGGCACACTGGCTCGCCCCGGAGACGCAACTCCGACCTACTTCCTCACCGCTACCGGAGCAGGTTTTCACGCGGAGCTGATGTCTCTGCCCAAGCCCACGGCCAGCGCCTCACGGATGCACTACTTCTTCCAAGGCCTCAACCTCATCCGCCGAAATCGCGTCGAAGACTTCGACGTGCGCATTGGTCTACCGGACGGAACCGAGATCGCTCTCGTCGCTTCGGAGCTGCTCATCCTCCGCGCACGCTCCTTTGGGGGGATACTCAACCGCTGGCGTCCCGGCAACGCACTCACACGAAACGACCTGCTCGCCATCCTCACACGGAAGCACAATCGGCTGGGCCTCTTCCTTTTTATCCTGCGCTGCCTTCTCGGACAGGCGCCGCTGGCAGGCGTCGAAAGCGCGGACAACCTGATCGCCGTCCGCGCCACTGAAATTCTATGCACGCCCCGAGACTATGCGATCGAAGCAGAAGCAGACGGCGAACCCTTCGGTATCCTTCCGCTTCACATCTCTACCGTGCCGGACGCCCTCACCTTCTTGCTTCCGAAAGGCTATCCGGACAATTAATTTGTCCTGTGGCCCTTTTTTGTCCCTCAAATATAACCACGAAACCGGGTGCCGGGTGCCCCATACATCGCGCTCTTTGCGACGTGTGGGTATTCGCGCAACGCGCGAACCGCTTTTAAAAGCAGATCCCTTCACTTCGTTACGGGATGACAAGTTGTCCGTCGCAAGCATGACGTGCCCCATTCTTTCGCAGCTCTTTGCGAAAGAATGGGGTCGCGCAGAGCGCACAAACCAGATTCCTGAGGAATCCCCCCTTCACATCCCGTAGCAAAAAGCGAAGAGATCTGCTTTCCAACGATTTACAGCCGCGCCAGCACCCTGGCCGAGAGCAAGCGGTCCTCCAGATACCGCTCCAACGCCGTCACGGCAAACCTTCGCAGGTCTACGGCCCGCGCCTTCGGAAAAGCCTCCTGCGCCAACACGCCAATCGGCTGCTGAAAGATCCGCGCCGCCAGCGCCGAGCTCTCTGCGCTTACCTCGACACTCCCGCTTCCGCGATGGTCCACACACGTCGCTCCATCTCTGGCAGGTGAGTAGAAAAATCCCTTGCCACGCAAATTCTCCCCGCACACGGCGCATGAAGAAAGATCGGGCATCCAACCCAGCAACCGCGTCACCCAAAGCAGAAAATACGTCACAGGAAGCCAGACCTCGCCCACCTGCATCCGCTCGATCGTCGTAAGAGCCAGACGAAAGACATCATCCTCCGGTGCCTGCTCTGGCAGAGCGCTCTCGAGCACCTCCGCCACGACGGAAAGTGCCGCGGAGCGCGCATAGTCTACCGGCTCGCGAAGCGGGGACCACAGAATCTCAAAGCTGCTCAACCGTACGAGTTCCTGCCGGGGCTTCTCCGCCCAGTGCGCGCGCACGTAGGTCATAGGTTCCAGAGCACCGCCAAAGCGCCTCCGCGATCGCATGGCATGCCGCGCCACACCCTTCACGCGCCCTTGGTGCCGCGTGAAGATCGACACCAGCAGATCCGCCTCCTGGAAGGGCCAAGTCCGCAGCACAATCGCTTCATCCTGCCGCTCACTCATAGATCTCCTTTCCGAAGGTGTGGACGCAAACAGAAAGCGCGCAACCTCTGCAGGCTGCGCGCTCTTTGTAATGCTCTTCTAAGATTAGCGGCCGAAGTGGGCTGCGTTCTTTTCCTGGAATTCGGCCCACTTGTCGGGCAGGTCATCCGCGGCATAGATCGCAGAGACTGGGCAGACCGGAACGCAGGCGCCGCAATCGATGCACTCCACGGGGTCGATAAAGAGCTGTACTGCCTCTTCGTTACCATCCTCACCCTTCTTGGGGTGGATGCAGTCCACGGGGCAAGCGTCGGCGCAAGCCGTGTCCTTGGTGCCAATGCAGGGTTCTGCGATTACGTATGCCATTTCAAAATCCTCTCAAAACTACATCAAAGAATATCCGTTCGGGATCTCCATTCTATCAGCAGAAAACCCTGCACTAAGCGTGCCGATTCCGATGTGCAACTCGGACCGTTGCGGACGGAATTAAGCTACACCCGCTTCCCGTCGTTCTCGAAACTCCGCAGGTGTCGGAATCGGCGCCAATCCACGCCCAGCGAACATCTCCTCGAAGAGGTGCTGCAACTCGTCCGTGATACGTCCGTTCGTCGCCAGGACCTCGCGCGAATCCAACCGGAACTTCGATCCGTCGAATCGCGTGATCTTTCCACCGGCCTCTGTCACCAGGAGTGCGCCCGCCGCCGTATCCCAGGGGTTCAGGTTGAACTCCCAGAAGCCCTCCAGACGTCCGCAGGCTACGTAAGCCAGATCGACAGCCGCTGCACCCGCACGACGCACGCCGTGGGTCCGCAGCGTGATCTGCTGGTAGAAGTGGATGTTCGGACTTTCGTGCCGCTTCACGCTAGGAAAGCCCGTCGCGATCAGCGACTCCTGCATCTTCGCCGTACGGGAGACCTGCATCGGCTCGCTGTTCCTCCGCGCACCCTTCCCGAACTCCGCCTGGAAGAGTTCATCCCTCAGCGGCTCATAGATCACCGCGGCAACAATCGCGCCGTCTTCGTTCTCGGGCAGACCCGCAGGACGTCGCTCCAAGCCCATCGAAACGCAAAAATAGGGGAAGCCATGGGCGAAGTTAGTCGTTCCGTCCAGAGGATCGATGTACCAGCGATACTCCGCTCCCATCTGCTGCCGTGTTCCCTCTTCGCCGAAGATCCCGTGCTCAGGAAAGACTGTCTGAAGCCGCTCCGTGATCAGCTTCTCGCTGGCGCGGTCGGCCTCCGTCACCAGGTCCACATCGCCCTTGTACTCGGTCGCAACGCCGCGCTTGTAATACTCGCGCAAAAGCGCTCCCGCCTCGCGGGCAATCTCACCCGCAGCATCCGCAAATTCAAACTTAACCGGCTCACTCATACAGAAGAGAATACTCGTCAAACAAGTCTGCTGACTCGCAGACTCGCTGACCTGCTGACTCGCTGAAATTTAGCGCCCGTCAGCGAAGTAACCGGACTTGTACCGCAGTCTGGCCGTAGCAGCCCGTGCTGCATCCGTCAGCCGAACATTGATCGTCCGGAAGCCGTCATCCCTGTGGTGAGGTGGCGCATAATACCCCAGCAGATACTGCGTTCGCAGATCGTCGGAGAGGTGCGCGAAGGCTTTATCCAGATCATGCTTGTCGAGCACGTAAAAATATTTCCCACCCGTGTCCTGCGCCATCTGGATCAGGGCGTGCTCTCCGCCAGTGTTGCGTCCGGCGTCGGCTTCGATGGGCACCATGATGATGGGGTAAATCGCAGCACCGGCGCGCTCCGCGGCCTCGACCGCCTGCTGATAGCGCATGCCCTTCGTCGTGTTGCCGCCGTCCGTCACGATCACAAGGATTCTGCGCCGCGTTGCGTCGCGCTTTGCCTCGGTCAAGCGCTGCGAAGCCAGATAAATCGCGTCGTAAAGTGAAGTCGCATCGCCCTTGCGAAGGTTATTGATGCCAGAGTTCATGCGGCCCACGTCGTTGGTGAACGGAACGATCTCGTCCACTGAGTCTGAAAACGAGATCAGGTCCATCTCATCCTGTTCGCGCAACATCTGCTTCACAAACCGCTTCGCTGCATCGCGTTCTGTCTGGAACTGCGTAATCACGCTCTCGGAAGTGTCGATTGCCATCACGATGGAAAGCGGTGTCGTCGCCTGCCGCTCAAAGATGGCGATTTTTTGCGGCTTCCCCTCTTCCAGGATCTGAAAATCACTCTGCTTTAGATCGGGAATCGGGACATCCATCGCGTCGGTTGCGTTGACGGGCACGTTGACCAGCCGCGTCTCCACGCGCAGCACAGGTACGTCCGCTTCCTGCGCGGAAGCAGCCAGCACCAGAGGTAAAGCCAGGAAGACAGCAGCGAATTTCAAAGGGACGCCGCCGGAAGGATTTCGTCCGGAAAAGCCTCGCCATCGGCCCAGACCGCTCCGTCGACAAAGTACTCCTTCTTCCAGATCGGCACTTTCTTCTTCAGAGTGTCGATCAGCCATCGGCACGCCTCGAACGTTACGCCGCGATGCGCGCTCGATACGCCAATCAGGATGCTCGTTTCGCCGATCTCCAGCTTGCCCAGACGATGCACAATGGCCACATCGCGCACGCCGAACTTTTGAATCGCTTCCGTGGCAAGCGAGCGCATCTGTTCCAGAGCCATCTCTTCATACGCGGTGTAGTCGAGATAAAGCGTCTGTCGCCCATGGGTATTGTTGCGCACGATGCCGTCGAAGACGCAGACGGCGCCGTCTTCGCCCAGCTTCAGAGACGCTGTAACAGCCGAAGGATCAATCACCGCGCGTGTCAGTTCAACCTGCATTGCCAACCCCAGATAAAGATTAGACGCCGGGAACTGCTCCCCCGCTTACAGGAGGCAGCAGCGCCACTTCGTCGCCTTCCACAAGCCCGGTCTCACGCGAGACGTAGGCCTGATTCACCGCCACCGCGACCCGAGGCCACATCGCCGAAAGCTTTGGCGCGCGTTCCTCGCAGCGCTCGATGACCATCGCGACGCTGGAGCCAACAGCCAGTTCCAATTCGAACTCTGAGCCCAACACATCCCGCAACATCCCAAAGCAAAGCACACGCACACGCATCGTTCAAGGATATCGCCTTAAAGAAGAGCGGCCCGGCAGTTTCGCCGAGCCGCGTCGATTTACCACTATCCTGCTTAGACCGTAGACGCGAGAACCTCTTCGCGGACGATCTCGTCCTTCACGGCCTCGCGGAGGCTGTGCGGCAGAGCGATCCGCAACACATCCTCGATCCTCGAAGCGTAGTGAATCGCGATACCTGCCTTCTGGTCAGCCGTCAGATCCTCTTCGACGTTTGGTTTGACGTCGATCGGAAGAATGATCGTCTTCACACCAGCCCGTCTGGCCGCAAGGAACTTCTCCTTGATGCCGCCTACGGGGAGCACATTGCCCGAGAGGGTGATCTCTCCCGTCATGGCCAGCAGGGGATGCACTGGCATGTCCGTCAGCAAGGAGACGATCGCCGTTGCCATGGTCACGCCCGCCGAAGGCCCATCCTTCGGAATCGCGCCCGCTGGAACGTGCAGATGAAGATCGATGTCTTTCAGCACATCGTCATCCAGACCGAGCGAACCCGCATTCGAGCGGACCCACGTCAGCGCCGCCTGCATACTCTCCTTCATCACGTCGCCGATCTGGCCCGTGATCTGGAAGTTGCCCTTACCCTTCATCTTGTTCGCTTCGATGAAGAGAATATCGCCGCCGACCGGTGTCCAAGCCAGGCCAACCGCCACGCCTGCACGCTTCGTCCGCTCCGCAATTTCCGTATCCACGCGGACTTTGTATCCGCCCAGAAACTCCTGGATCACGGCATCGGTCACGACCAGCTTCTCGGTCTTGCCCTCCGCGATGCGACGTGCCTGCTTGCGGCAGATGGTTCCGATTAACTGCTCGAGCTTACGAACACCGGCCTCGCGTGTGTAGTGCCGAGCCACGATACCCAGTGCCTCGCGCGGGAACTCGATCTTCGCCTCTCCGCCTTCGACTGCTTCGATACCGTTCTCCTTCACCTGCCGGGGAACGAGGTACTTCTCTGCGATCGAAACCTTCTCCTCTTCCGTGTAACCGGTCAATTCGATGATCTCCATACGGTCGAGCAGAGGAGCCGGAATCGGATCCAACTGGTTCGCCGTGCAGATGAACAGCACCTTGCTCAGATCGAAGGGCTGATCGAGGTAGTGATCGCGGAACGTGCCATTCTGCGCAGGGTCCAGCGTCTCCAGAAGAGCGCTCGCAGGGTCGCCACGGAAGTCGCGGCCGAGCTTGTCGATCTCATCCAGCATGAACACAGGATCGTTCGTCTCCACGCGCTTCAGGTTCTGGATGATCTGTCCCGGCATCGCTCCGATGTAGGTCCGCCGATGTCCACGAATCTCCGCCTCGTCGTGCATACCGCCGAGCGAGATACGCGAGTACTTCCGACCCAGAGCACGTGCGATGGACTTTCCAAGCGAAGTTTTACCGACGCCCGGAGGTCCGACGAAGCAGAGGATCGGCCCCTTCATATCGGGCTTCAACCGACGCACGGAGAGGTAATCCAGGATGCGGTCCTTCACCTTTGTCAGGCCGTAGTGGTCTTCGTCGAGGAACTCCGCCGCCTTCTTGATGTCCGGCTCTTCGCCGGAGCTCTTCGCCCATGGCAGAACCGCCAGCCACTCAATGTAGTTGCGCGTCAGCGAGTAGTCCGGCGAAGCCGCATTCATCCGCTGCAGACGGCTGAGTTCCTTCAGGGCTTCCTTCTTCGTCTCCTCGGGCATTCCGGCAGCTTCGATCTTCTCCTTCAGCTCCGTGATGTCCTTGTTGGAATCATCGCCATCGCCAAGTTCCTTGCTGATAGCCTTCATCTGCTCGCGCAGATAGTATTCGCGCTGCGACTGCTGCACCGCATCCTGCACCTCGGTCTGGATCTTGGTGCGCAGTTGCTGCACCTCCAGCTCCTTGGCCAGGTGCTTGTTCAGACGTTCCAGGCGAGCCGACACATCCGCCGTTTCCAGGAGCTCCTGCTTCTCAGCCGTCGTCAAAAACGGCAGCGAGGAGGCGACAAAGTCCGCAAGGCGGCTCGGTTCTTCGATGTTGAGAGCAATCGTCTGTAGATCGTCCGACAGTGTTGGCGACGCCGAAACGATTGCCTGGAACTGCGAGACGACGTTTCTCTGCAGTGCTTCGGCTTCAGGCGTTGTCGCAGGCTCGAATTCGGGCAGAGCCTCGTACTCCGCCGTCATAAATGGCGTTAGCTGGTCGAATTCGCCCAGATGCACGCGCTCTGTACCCTCTGTAAAGACAAAGAGACTCTGGTTCGGCATCTTGACTACCTTATGCACGGTAGCCAGGGTGCCCACCGTATGCAGGTCGATGGAATCGGGCTGATCCTGACGAGCATCACGCTGAGCGACGACCAGAATTGTCTTTGCCTCTCCAAGTGACTGAATCAATTGGATCGAGCTCTCGCGTCCTACTGTAAGCGGGAGAACAGCATGGGGAAAAAGAACCGTATCTCGCACCGGAAGAACCGGTAAAGCGGCATGCTTTTGTCCGTTGGCTTTGCTTGGATCCGAGGCGGTAGGTTTGATAACGCTTAAGAAATCGTTCGGCATTTGAGTGTCCTTCTATCAGGTCTTCGGATATTAGACGCCGCAGATTTCAATCGGTCGCAACCTACCCAAAAGCCTTCTTCTCAGTAACTGATACGGGTACGTCTCTTACCGGATGTCCGTTCCCGGCCCTTCAGTTGCATCGGCGATGCGGCATATCCCTATTAACTGATGTGTGGGATGCTCAGGCTGATGCGTATCGTCCAAGTTCTTTTACCATTCGGCAGTGCCCGGCAAGCCAGTCGACAACGCTGTCTGGAGTCTTATCGCCGGCGAACCTGAGATCGACGTAGAAAACATACTCCCATGGGCGTCCAGGAACGGGTCGCGACTCAATTCGAGTCAGATCCACTTTAAGGTCAGCCAGTCCCTGCAGCGTGGTTACAAGTGATCCCGGCTTATGCTCGATAGCGAACGCAACGCTCATTTTATTTAGCTCACCCGCAGGCCGCAGACCTTCAGCCGAAGCCGACGGTGCGAGAAGGAAGAATCGCGTGAAGTTCTGCGGGTCGTCCTCGAGATCCCGCGCCAGCACCTCGCCACCAAAGACTTCGGCGGCATTGTCCCTGGCAATTGCGGCTGCGTCGTGGAGGCTCTCCGCGACGATCTGCTTCACACTTCCAGCCGTGTCGTAAAAGGGGACGGCCTCGATCTCAGGATGTTCGGCAAAAAATCTCCGACATTGCGACAACGCCACCGGATGCGAAAGCACACGTCGTATCTGCTCCATGCGCACACCCGGAACAGCAATCAGGGCATGCCGGATTCTCAGGGTAAGTTCCGCAAGGATGACAACATCGTGCGAGAGCAGAAGGTCGTAGTGCTCCGCGACCGATCCGTGCAGGCTGTTCTCGATCGGCAGAACCGCGGCATCGGCCTCACCCTTTGCCAAACGGTCGAAGACTTCGGCGGAAAGCGCGCAGGCCACGATCTCCTGCTCCCCCAGCATTTCCAGCACGGCAGCATGGCTGTTGGAACCCGCTTCTCCCTGAATCGCCACACGCATTTGCATCACTCCTTGCGATATTCGTTCCTGTTCTGGCAACCCTGCAAGTTTACCCGGCAACTCATGTTGTGTGGCCGCTTGGCCCAGATTCTAATTCGATGAAGTCGCCCGGCAACAGAGGGCATTAGGAGACGACGATGCTTTGGACGATTACGGTAATTCTGTTGGTTGCGTGGCTACTGGGTCTGGTAAGCGGTTACACCGTCGGCGGATGGATTCACATTCTCATCGTGCTTGCAATCATTTCTCTCATCTTCAACCTCATCTCTGGGCGACGCGCGGTTTAGCGAACGACCAAGACGATCTGGGCTGAATGGCCGCGTCCTTCCGAGCGGCCTCCTCATTCAACCTTTCACACTGGAGTGCACCATGGACATCGATCGAATCAAAGGCAAAGCACAGAACGCGTTCGGAAAAGCAGAGCAGGCTGTAGGCGAAGCCGTCGGCAGTCAGCATCTTGCAAATGCCGGCGTTCAGGACGAAGTCAAAGGCGCCGCCACAGAGACCTGGGGCAACGTGAAAGACACGGCAAAGTCAGTAGGCGATACCGCGAAGACGCAGACGGCCGTGCATGAAGACCATGCCCGTGCCAGCGGAGAAAAGCACGCCTCCAACCTGCGGGACAAGGTAGTTGCAGGTGTGGAGCATGCTCGGGACTCAGTCAATACGAAGCTCGACGAGATCAAAGATCACCAGGCGGAAAAGCGCGAAGAGATCCGCCGTTCCTGATCCTGTAATTTGCAGATTCACGTTATCCACAGGCACTCGTCCTCCGCGGGTGCCTTTTCTCTGCCGAAAAAGGCAGTCCGACCGGCCTCCGACGCATCCAATCTGAGACCGATTTTTTATCGAGTAAGGATGAGCAATGGATTCCCTTGTACATATTGTCGGCACGCTTTGGATCTACTTGCGCCGCAAGCACTATCTCCGCCTGGCAATGAGAGCCGAGGCCGAGCTTGCCGTAATGGCTGAAACCGCTTCGGGGAAGAGGCTGCTTCGGATTGAGAGAAAACATGCAGAGATCGCGGGGGATATTCTCCGCCTTCAGGCGCCGTTTACCTGGGCTTCGCTGCGTCGCAGCAATGCTCCCATCGACCGGACCCCACGACGTCTGGCTACGGGGATGAATAACGAAAATACAATCCACGCCTCGAATGAGTCGCTCGTCGAAGTGGTCTGACCACCTAGCTCCGCAAGAATAGATCCGTGGCAACGGAGAAGAAGTAGAGCATTGAGATGATGCCGTTCAACAAAAAGAACGCCGCGTTCATTCTGCGCAGATCATTTGGCGCAACGATTGAATGCTCATAGAGCAGCAGCCCTGCCACAATTCCTACACCCACCTCAGCGATTGTTCCCAGACCAAAGAGCGGGATCATCCAGATCAGCAGGGCTACCATGCCCACGTGCATGACGCGCGCGGTCCAGAAGGCCCCTTGCAGGCCGAAGGCCTGGGGGATGCTGTTCAGACCCGCTTTGCGGTCGTGCTCGAAGTCCTGGCAGGCATACAGCACATCGAATCCACCTACCCAGAGCAGGACTGCCACTGTGAGCACAATGATGCGGGCATCGAGCGTTCCTCGAACCGCAATCCATGCCGCGGAGGGTGCAATCCCCAACGCCAGCCCTAGCACCAGGTGCGACCATCTTGAGATCCGTTTCATATAGCTGTATCCCAGAACGACTGCAAGAGCTACGGGCGAAAGCAGCAGCGTCAACCGATTGAGCGCACCTGAAGCCAGCACAAAAATGGCGCACATCAGGAGAATAAACAGGCCGGTAAAGCGCTTTGTCAAAACGCCCGCCGGAATGGCGCGCGTCGCAGTCCGCGGATTAACAGCATCGAGGTCCGCATCCACCAACCGATTGAACGCCATCGCGGCCGACCTTGCGGAGACCATGCAGATCACGATCAACAGCAGAACACGGATCCCAGGCAGACCACGCGCGGCGAGCATCGCTCCCGTCAGGGCGAAGGGCAACGCGAAAATCGAGTGCTCCCACTTAATCATCTCCAGCGTGACCCGCGTGCTCCGCCAAAGCCCTGTCATCGTTCCCATCATGTTTTCAGTGTAAAGCGAAGCAAATCACGGCTGCGTACAACCTGATGCGGGATGGAGGACAAAGTCCGGGCGTTATAGATAGCAGTCGCAAACAAAAGGGCCGGAGCGAATAGGCTCCGGCCCTTTTCACAATAAGAAATTATTCCTGCTTCTGACCCGCAACCTGCAGCGAGTTCGTGACCTTGAAGACACCGCCCACGCTGTTTGCGCGAAGTCCCGCAGCGTCCTTGTCGGCCTGATTATTGACGACGCCTGTCAGAGTAACGTTGCCGCTGATGACGGTGATGCGAATCGGCTTCGCAGGATCGATAGCATATTTATTTAGGGTCGGGAAGCCATAGACAGCGCGCGCTACATCGAGGCGAATACGATCGTCCATCGGTGACGTCGGAGCGACTTCAATGTTGTCGATCACGTCCTTCACACCAGGGTAGTTCGACACGACCGAGATCGCCGAATCTTTATCCGTGGGCCCATATGCCACACCACCCAGCGTCACGACACCATCTTGCACGCCGATAGTGAACGAGTTGAAGGCCGTCGTTCCATAGCCCACGCGATCGTAGGACAACTTCTCCGCCAGCTTGTCGCGAAGTTCAGTGTCGGAAAGCTTGGACGAACTGTTGACCTCGATCATGTTTCGAACAGCCGTAACGCCCTTCTGATGACGCGCGCGACGATCCGCATCCTCTTTCACGCTGAAGACATCGACGGATCCGGTCAAGGTCACCATCCCGTTCTTCACACTGCTCTGCACCTCGCTGAAGCGCTTGTTGGAGAGAGTCTTCGCGACCTCCTCCTGGATCTGCGCGTCAGAGTTTTTCTCCTGGGCCTGCAACAGAGGCACAGTAAGCAATCCGAGCGATAAGGCAAAAATACTACGCAAGAACTTGATCTTTACTTTCATGGTTCGCTCTCCTGGCGATTCTCTTAAGACACATAGAGACATGCTCTATTCCACCTGATTGGACGCTGGAAGTGCTTCGAATGTCGTGCCTAACGGTAGCGTTTCCTGATCTTGTAAACCATGGAAAAGACACCGTTCTCATCGCGCGTTGCCACAATCGATTTGTTATCGCTCAGTCGATATTGAACCTGAATGAGTTGCTGAGCCTGAGAGTTCACGTTCGTCGCAAAAACGACCGTCACCTGCCGTGAGACCTGCTGTTCCACGGTAATACGGGCAGAGGATGTTCCCAGTGTACCTACAAAAGCAGGGTCGATCTTCACCTTGCCCGCTCCTCCAAAGAGCTTGTTCACACGACTCGAAACCGTGGCATTCAAAGCTCCTCCGAGCAGAGCGTTGGTCGTAGGATCCTGTCCCTGCTGCTGCAGCTGCTGCGTGTTGATCTGGGCCTCTTCCTGTGTACGTCCGAGGGCCAGCAGGTTGAAGATGTCCGCCTGCGAGAGCGGTGGCTCCGAACGGTAAGCCAGCTTGAAGTTCTTCGATGTCCCGTGGATGCCGATCGTGATGTCGTAGTTTTCCACACGGGCGGTCGCGTCCAGGTCGATCGTCGGGTCGATGCGCACGGGGTTGTTGAAGTAGATCTGGCCACGCTGAAGCTGGTACTGCGTTCCTGCAAACGTTGCGCTTCCGTCCGTGATCGTCACACGTCCGAGCACAGAAGGTACAGCGAGCGTTCCGCGCACGTTCAGATCCACGGTTCCCGCAATCTTGGCATACGAGTTCTGGAAATCCAGGGCTGGGGCCGACTTGACCTGAACATTCAGACGAATCTTGTTCATCAGAGAATCGGGATCCGGCGGAGCGGATACATCACCCGCACCTCCTGCCACCGAGGCAAAATCGAATGTCTCCGCCAAACCAAACCGGTTGATCAGAACATTACCGCTCAGTGTTGCCCCGTCGCCAGTACCCTGCAAGCGCGCATCCGCGTTCATCGTCGCACTGACGCCGTAGTAACGCACGCGAACAGCCTGGGCGGATAGGGTGACATCGGCGAATAAACCGCCGCGGAACTGCACATACCCGCCCATCTTGATCTTGCCGCCGCCCGATTCCGCCGTAACATCCTGAATCTGCAGGCGGTCTTCGGTAAACATGGCCGTGCCGTTCATGTTGCTGATGCCGTTCGGAATGTCTGCCATCGCCAGATTGACGCCCGCGAACTGCACCTTGCCGCCGAGCATCGGTTTACTCGTACCGCCCGTAGCGGCGATGTCGAACGTAATCTTGCCGCTGGACCGTATATCTGCATTGAGGGCATGCACGATTCCCAGTCCCAGGCTGCCGTTCGCTTTGGCGTCGATCTTCCCGCCAGACGCAGGCAGGGGTGATCCATCCGATGAAAACAACTGCGCCGTTCCGGAGGCGCGCAGATCGGTTTCCAGACCCATGATATGCAGTTCGTCCAGACGTGCCACACCGTTGGCTAGACTGGCACGGATGGGCTGCTCGCTTGTAAGCGCGATCCCCTGCAACGTCACCTTGAACTGGCTCACCATGGCGTTACCGGTCAAGGCCTGCGGCTTCTTAGCAGGACCACTGACGTTGGCCTCTCCTGCCAGATCGGAGGTGGCTTTGGCTGTGCTTCCGTAAAGCTTCAGAATCGGGTTCACATCCAGATTCGCAAACTTCAGATTAGCCTTCATGGGATAGTCACCCACGAGTTGTACTTGTCCCGTAACATCCAGATTTGCGCCTGCCGCCGTGGAGTGCGCTGTAAGAAAAACCTGATCGCCCTGGCTATGTACGTCAGCGTTTAGCTGTCCCAGGGGCTGCTTGTTGAGCGTCAGATTCATCAGACGCAACTGCGCCGTCAATCCCGGTTGTTCCATCGTTCCATTGGCATCGGCTTTGAACGTCAGCACTCCATCTACAGGCATCTGCGCCTTCTGTAGGGGCTGCAGATTCGAGAGAAGAATGTTGTTCCCTTCTAAATGCGCATGGAGATGCTTCGACGTCAGGTCGTATCCGCCGTTGCCACTTACCTGCACTCCCTGCGCCTGCACCTGAAGGCTGCTGACCTCAATATCCTGGCCGTGTGCCGTAAGATCTGCCACAACGGAGTCAAACGGTTGATCGTATGCAACGCCTTTGCGCAAGGAGATGCGCCCGCCGCCCTGCAGATTGTTCAGGGTTCCCTTCAGGCGCACATCCGCATTCGCCGTTCCGCTCACCGGCAGCTTGCCTTGCCCCGCAATGTCGAGCACATCCTTTACGCTGGCATCGGCAAGCTGCACATGCGTGTCCAGCTGCATGTCGTTGTCCCATGCGTACGTCACCGCGCCACGGCGACCAACAATACGATGCGGTTCGAAACTTCCCGCCACATTCAGCACCGCAGTGCCGCGATGAATCGTAGAACTCGCCACCGTAACGCCCTTGGGGGCGTACTCGGCATCAGCCACAATGGAATCCACCAGGACATCGCCCGCAGATCCGAGGTGCGCTTCAAGCTGCTGGGCATCCAGATGTCCTTTAACATCCAGACCCGCGATGGGTCCGCTCGCGGTGCCTACAAAGTGGGCCTGCCCGTGCAGAACGACGGGAAGGGCAGCACTGCCCTTTTTCCCATTGGCTTCATATCCGATGGAGTTCAGAACAGAATCAAATTCGCCCAGATCGCGGAAGTCCGCGTCCATCTTGAGCGCCGTAAGCGCGTCGCCCTTGTTGACGCCGAGAATGCCGGTTGCAGAGACGGTCGTTGCTGGTGTCTTCGCTGTGAGTTGCTTGATATTGACGACCTCGCGATCGCCCCGATATTCCCCGTCCACCGATCCCGTCACTGGAATGTTCTGTGCGTTCACGCGCAGCACTCCGGTCGGCGCAAACTTAAGCTGGGCATTCACGACGACAGAACTGGGAAGATCAGCCACCGCTCCTCCCCACTCTACTTTGACCGGTCCGGTCACAGCCGTATCCAGACCCAGATCTTTCTTATTGCGCGTGACTTCCATGATCGTCCGAAGACTCACCTTCGTCAGAGTCACGGTCAGATAAGCGTGCGCACGTTCCACCTTGTCTAGGGTGCGTGATCCGGTCAAAGGCTCCTTCGCGTTGATGGCGCTAGCGGCGGCATTGGCAGTCTTCTGTCCGGCGGCAATCGTAGGAGAAACCACCGCTGCGTTCTGGGAGACCTCACCCAGCCAGTTGTTGATACGAAGTTCGCCGGCTATCTCTCCTCCACCCGCAGGCAGATTCGCCGTGAGCGCCTGGAACAAGAGCTCAGTCGGCGTCACACGCAACTCCGCTCCACCGTTCACGCCGTGGACGGTCACATCCTCATCTTCATATCCTGCGTCATGCCACTTGGCTGAACCCACCAGCATGTAGCCCTTCTGGCAATCCGGATCCGGCGGAAGCACCTTCGTGCTTGCCTTGTTTTCGGTCGGGTGACGTCTGCGCCAGAAGCTCGGCTGCTTCTGCGCAACGGCTGGCGCGACCGTACAACTGTGTCCGCTGATATTCAGATTGACGCGGCCACCCTTGAGCCCCGGAAAGCCACTGAGCACGGAGATCTGTGGGATCTCGATATCGCCCTTGATACCGGCCTCCCATGCCGGGTTGTCGAAGTTCTCAATCTTTCCTGAGATGGCGAGATGAGAGTCGGTGCCTGTATCCAACGTGAGACTGCTCAGTTGCACAAGCTTGCGTCCAAGCTCCGCTTCGAGCTGCAGGCGGCTCTTCGCCTCGGGTGCCTGCTGCATCTTCGTGCGGAGGTCGCTGATGCCGATTGACAGACCGTAGTGGTCGCTCGTCGGCAGATACCGCAGAGACACTCCAAGGTCGCGCGCTGCGAGATCGAATGGAATCGCGCGATCGTTCATCAGCACTACGCCGTTCACGAGCTCGACCTTGTGCGCCTGCAGGTCGAGAAGCGTATCCAGCACTGGCTCGTTGCTTGTGCTCTTCGTCTTCGGAACGGGTTGATTGGTCGTTCCGTCCTTATTCACGATCAGGTGAATGCGCGGCTGCTCCACGCGCAGGAAATCCAGAGAGATGTACTTGATCGCGCCTTTGCCTGCGGCGTGCCAGAGGAAATTCTTGATCGTGACGCGCAAAAGAATCTTGTCTATCGCGATATAGGGCGCTTGATCGGGACCTTCGAGACCATGGATCACCAGGCCGTCCGCCTCAACCGCCAGATGCCTCAAACTGAATCGCGTATGCGCCAGGTCGACCTTTCCACCCGTGGCATCCTCCAGCGTCTTCACCAGGACGGCGCTTACTCGATGGTCGAAGTCCGACGTCGTCGAGTACCACGCAAACCCACCGAAGATCATCAAAAACAGGACCAAGAGGCTGCCCACGATCCACGAGGCGATGCGGAGCCCACGGTGGCGGCGTGGCGTGGGGGGAGTGGTCTCCTCGGTCTCTGGGTTTAGCAGACTCACTGCACGTCCTCCCCATCTTTGAGAATGCGCACAGATCCCTGCTCTCGCAGCGTCTTCAGCCATTGATCCAGAAGCAAGCTCACCTGTTGCTCCAGGAGTACCTGCTCGATCCTCGCACTGATGGTCTCAAGCGGCGGAGGCTGTACCTTCTGCTGGGCATATTGGGGAAGCATAGTGTTCTTGTAAAACTCTTCAACCTGCGCTTCTGAGATACGAATCCCGGCGCGAAACCTCTGTTCGATAAACCGCAACACCGTCAGGCGTATGCGCCAACGGTCGCGCACCTCCTCCGGAGTAAATCCGACGCCCGCCAGAAACTTCGTCCAACCCTCGTCTGTCTCGCATGAGGCGTGGGCGCAGGCCGGCAGATCTTTGCGAAGATCGACGATCGCTGCATCCACCTCTGCGTCCGTGATCGCCGCCAGGCCCATGCCCTGCTGCTGTTGCAGGATCAACGTGCGGTCGATGAGGCGGCTCATCGCCTGTTCGCGCAGGGTCTTTCCGGTTCCGAGACGATAAGGCTGCAACTTTGCAAAGCGTATCTCTTCGTCCAGGTCGCTCTGCAGAATAATCTGTCCATTCACAATGGCAATGATGCGATCGATGGACTCGCCCTCTGGGTCTACCGGCTTAGCGGGTGTCTGTGCAGACGCAATCCCGCAACCGAGGCAAAGCAGCGTTGCCAGGATGCAGATTCGAAGTGGAGAGCGCTTCGTCATTAGAAACTCTGTCCAATCGAGAAGAAGAACTGGAAGTGACTTCCCCGACCCACGGCGTGATTCGCCTGCGGCAAGGAGTAGTCATCGATGATGGGATAGACCGGCGGATTCAGGTTGTAACTGAAGTCAACGCGGATGGGACCTACTGGCGTGTTATACCGAGCTCCCAAGCCAACAGCGTGCGAGAAGTAGGCGAAGTCGCATGTGCCGGTCTGTGAGGGTCCGGTCACCTGGAAGCAGGTCTCGCGGTTAGGCTGCTTGAATCGTCCGAAGCTCGGCCAGATGTCGCTGATATGCAGAAAGGCATTTCCCATGTCGTGGAAGAGCACAAAGCTTACGCTGTCACCCACGATCGGCAGCACCGGGGGTGGCAGGCGCAACTCGAAGGTGTTGATGAATACCGCCGATCCACCCACTGGAAAGCCCGTCGTAAGATCGCGTGGACCGGCGGAGTTTACGGCGAATCCGCGATGCGATGATGCGCCGCCAGCATAGAGGCGCTCCGGCAGAGGCACCGGATTGCAGCTTGCGTTGGTGGTCAAAAGGACGCCCGCGCATGCCGCTGTGCCTGCGTTGGGATTCGTCCCCGAGGCGACCTCAAAGCCGAAACGGGTGTTACGCGCGAACGTATACTTCCTTCGCTTGCCCCACGTGTAATACGTGGAATAAGCAATGTCTGTACGGTTGAAATTGACCTGCGATCCGAACTTGGAATTTGAGAAGAAATCCTGGACCGAGAGGTACATTCCCTTTTGTGCGTCGAGCGGAGATGGACCACGCGTGTCGTGGTACCAGGTGATGCCGGGACCTCCAACACGCACCGGCTGCGAGAGAAGAGGAATCAGGTTGGCGGTGACCTGAAGACTGTTCTGATCCACACTCACACGGCGATACGTGAAGTCATAGATCAGCGTATCGGCGCGTGGAATCTTCTGCGTCACACGCGCAATTGCCTGCAGGGTAGAAGCCTTGTACGTGGAGATGTTCTGTACGTTAGAGTATCCACCCGTAAGCGAACCGATGAAGTTCGGGTGACCTAGAAGGTGAGGCGTATTCAACGTGATCGACGCAATCCGCTCCAACAGACCGTACGTCGTGTGGAGTTGCAAAGAGTTGTCCGTACCGCGCAGATTGATCCGAGTGATATCCGCAGAGACTCGGAAGGAAGCCCCCGCCCTGCCTTCAGGTGTGCAGGTGGTTCCACCGAGGGACTCCTGCGCGCGGCAGTTCGTCTGTGGAGTTCCTGTCTGCGCTTCAAAACCTGCGCCATACGTCACGTCCCAGCGGCGCGCTTCGCTCAACTGGATCAATACATTCTTGCGATCAGCCTTCCCCTCAGGATTCTGCACCGCCACATTCGCTTCGTTGAAGAGCGCCAGATCGTAATACTTGCGCTGCATCTCTACAAGAGCGCTCTGGTCCAGAGGATCGCCTGGCTTCAAGAGGAGTTGGCGGTTCACGACGCTTGGGCGTGTGTGGTTCACACCGGAGAGGAGGACTTTATCAACGAAGACCTCGTCCCCCTCCGTGATGACGAAGGTAAGATCTGTCTGGGTAGGGTCGTCCGCCCGCAAGGCCTGCTTGACCTCGACCTTCGCCTGTTCAAAGCCCTTGGCCAGGTAGTACTGCAGAATATTGTCGCGATCGCCGGAGACGGTGCTTAGTGAGAAAGGCTGGTCCTCCACCGTGTTCATCATGGCGCGAACCTCCTTCTCACGCGAAGGATCTACGCCACTCAGTTTTGCGCTTCCGAACTTTTGCTGCTCTCCTTCATCGATCTTCACATTGACGCGCATCAGGGCGAGCTTGCCCTTCGTGCCTGCCTGCAACGTCTCCGTGGTCACCTTCACACGGCTGAAACCGTTCGCGCGATAGATCGACTGGATCGAGCTCACATCGTTTTCCAACAATGTCTGTGAATAACGTCCGTTGCGGACATAGGCGTCTGCCTTGACGACCTGCATCCGCTCTCGCATTGTATCGGTGTCAAAGTACTTGTTTCCGGAGATGTCCACCGCGATGACCCGGTACTTCTTGCCTTCGTTTACATCGAAGACCACGGTCTGCTTTGGCGTTCCCACGCCATCGACATGCGGATTCACCTCAGCATCGAAGTAGCCTTGGCGCTGCAGAAATTCGCGAATATTGTGCGCGCCTTCATTCAGCAGGTCGTTGTCGACGGCGCTCTCTTCATAGATCGGCAACAGTTTTTTCTGACGTGCGCTGGAGATCTTGGTCCCCTTAATCATCACCTTAACTTCAGGTCCCTGGTTTGCATTAAAAGTGTAGTCAAGCTGCTTGCGCGGAGCCACGTAGTCCTGCTTCTCCAGAGCAACCGTAGCTTCCAGGCGATCTTTCTTCTGGTAGCCTGCGCGCAGCTTTGCCAGAGCGTTGCTGGTGGTGTCCCGAGTCACTTTGCTCTTGTACTTCAGCTTGCCGCGCTTACGAAACTCTTCGGGCGTCACGCCGATATCTGTTCCTGTCAGCGCAACTCCGCCGATCCGAGCCTGAGGGCCGACCGTCACCGTATAGGTCACGTCGATCTGCTTGCCGATCTCGTCCACTTTCGTTTGCGATTGAATGACAGGCTCATAGAATCCGTTCGTCGACAATGTCTGCCGGATCCCCTGCTCGCCCGTGGCGACCATCGCAGAGGTGAACGCGGTTCCCGGTTGCAGTTGGGTCGAATACTCCAGGAGCGCACTCAGGCGCTCAGTCCGGATGCCGCGGATCGTCACGCGACCCACGAAATACCGCGGTGTTCCTCCAAAAATAAGGGTGACCGTCTGTCCTGTGCCGCTCCCGTGCCTTACAGCGCGCACATCGATGCTGCGATAGAGTCCCGTCGCATACAAACGCCGGATCATGGCGCGCACCTGGATCGGATCGAGTGGCTTGCCCTCACGCACGGCAAACATCTCGCGGATGGGATCTTTGGGATCGAAGTTCACGCCATCGAACTGGATGCTCTCGACACGCACTCCACGATAGCTCCAGAGGGTGCTGGCCGCCGTCTCGACATCTTCTGCCGCGGGCAAAGTATCGCTGTTCGCGGAGTCATCGGAAGGAGCAGGCACCGGAGATGGAGTGGAAGAGGAAGGAGATGCACTCTGCCCAGGTAGAACCGCCGGTGCGCTCGAAGCTGCGGGCGATCCCGAAGACGGAGAGGTCACAGCGTCCTGAGCGAGCATTGAACTGGCCGTACCCAGCACAAGAGCAAGCGCACAGGTAAACGCCCGGATCGCGGCCGGATGAACCTTCAGCGCTGCTTCTGCTGGCCACTCTCCATTGAAAAAGCTCACTCCACAAACTCCACTGCTTAAATTCGGAGACCTACGTAGTCGTAGACCATCGATAGGACGCAATCAAACTAGGAACGCCAGTCACGATTCTGATGCCAAAAGCTGCCTGGGGGTTCGCTCAGTCACTTAGCCTGCTGAAACGCCGGAGTTCCAAAGCAGTTTGCGCTTCAACGACATCATCAAAAGGAACACTTACAAGGATACTTCCCTGGCAGGATACCTGTTCGCGCTCGTGCCCCTTCCCGGCGAGCAGGACGATATCGCCTTTCGTCGCGACGGTAATCGCCCGCCGAATGGCCACCCGCCGATCCAATTCCACTTCGACAAGAGCCTTCGTATCTTGCAGACCGGCCATCACATCGGTCGCAATGGCCGCAGGATCTTCGCTGCGCGGATTGTCGCTGGTCACGACCACGAGGTCGCTACCCTCGCCCGCAGCTCGTCCCATTTTGGGTCGCTTCGTCCGGTCGCGATCTCCGCCGCAACCGAACATTGTGATCACGCGGCCCTCTCCAGCCAGCTCCCTCGCTAACCCGATCAAATTCCTCAGGGCATCGTCCGTATGGGCATAGTCCACCACGACGGTAATGCCGAGATCGTTCGCAACCGTCTCGAACCTCCCAGGCACGGGCGACAATTTCGCCGCTCCTTGGACGCACTCGTCCAGGGTGAGCCCACGTGCCATCGCCGTGGCGATTGCCGCCACGAGATTGTAAACATTCACGCGCCCTGTCAGCTGCGACCGGACCATCCGCTGACCCATGGGCGTCGCCAGGACAAACTCGGTCCACCCTGCGCCGAGCTTCACGTCGTCGGCCACAAACTCGTAGCTTGCCTCGCCAATTCCCAGCGATCCTAAACGATACATCCAGACCTCGCACCCGGAGGCCGCCTCCAACATCCTGCCCGTGAAGGGGTCGTCCGCATTGATGACCGCAATCCTCGGCGGTAGGGTTCCTACGCCGCGAAAGATCAAAGCCTTGGCACGCGCATACTCGTCCATGGTCCCGTGATAGTCCAAATGGTCCTGCGTCAAGTTGGTAAACACCGCCACGTCCACCGGCAGACCCCAGACACGCTCCTGCACCAGCGCATGGGAACTCATCTCCATCACCGCCTCGGTCGCGCCCGCCCGCACGCCCTCGGCGAAGATCTCCAGGACATCCCGGCTCTCGGGCGTAGTATGCGGAGAAGAACGCACCTCTCCCGCCACGTGCGTCTCAATGGTTCCCAATAGAACGCTCTTGCGCGAGACGCTCCGCAACAGACCTTCGATCAGGAAGGCCGTCGTGGTCTTGCCGTTGGTACCGGTCACAGCGCACAGTTTCAACGCGTGCTCCGGGTGTCCGAAGAAGTTTGCGCTCACCTCGGCCAATGCGCGCCTCCCAGACTCCACGAGCGCGCTCCCGATGTCGGAACGCGCGCCGAGATCGTCAAAGACGATACGAGAATCCGTGATCACCGCGACTGCGCCCTGCTCTAACGCAGCGTCAACGTAGCGGTTGCCATCCGTCGTTTCACCGCGCATCGCAACTAAAAGCGAGCCCGCTCCTGTGCGCCGTGAGTCATACTCAACACCGAGCACCTCTACCGACGCAGGACGCACTGCCAGTGTCGTCACGCCGCGCACTACTTCTTCAAATCTCATGAGTTCACCGCTGTAGGAAAAGCTTAATCGCGAGACTGACGAGCACGACCGCAAAGGTCTTGCGTACGAGCCCTACCGGCAGCTGCTGCGCCCACTGCGCTCCAAACCAACTACCCACCGTAAGTCCGATTGCCAGAACTAGGCCGAGACGCCAGTCCACCTGCTTTGCCCGTACATAGGGAATCAACGGCACAATCCAGATCGGCAGCGACGCGATCAGCAGGGCCGTTCCCTGCGCCCGTAGTTGCGTTAGTCCAAAGCCAAAGATCAGGGTAGGAATGATGAAGGCACCGCCAGTTCCTACCATCCCCACGCAGGTGCCAACACCGATGCCGACCAGGATGATCAGCCAGGCGGGCGAACTCACCGTGCGAACCGCACAATCACTTCCGTCCCCTGCGGAACCATGGTTCCCGCCGCAGGAACCTGCTCCGTCGCAATGCCGCTGCCTACGGGCTGCACACGCAGACCCGCTCCGCGCGCACGTTCCACCACGAGCCGCATGGACGCTCCGACGAACACCGGGACTGCCACGTTCTTCTCCGAACTCACCACAACCCCACCGTCCGGTCTCGTCATGGTCTGAGCCACAGCCTTCGGTAGAGGCTTTTGATCGTTCGCATCGGGCATGAAGCTCGATCCGCCATGCTGCCGGAAGGCCAGCATGATCTTGTCCGGCAGAGCTCCAAAAAGCGTCTTCTTGGCGGGAGCTACGGGCTGTTGCGGAATCGGCGCAGCCGCGATCGCCGCGTCGGTCTTTGCGCGGAGCGGATCGTCGGCAGGAAGAGAGTTGACTTCGTCGAACATCGCGTTCAGATCAGCGCTGCTCTCATTGGGACGATCATCCTCCACGGAAAGCTTCTGGTCGCTGGCCATCTCCAGCTTTGAACGCGGACGCAGGGCCTGGTCATGTGGAACGCCGAGGTATTCGAGTACCTGCTGCGCGACTTCAGCAAAGACCGGAGCGCTGGTTGTGCCGCCGTATCGCGTGCCTTCCGTCGGTGTGTCGATAACGACGGCGATCGCGATGGCGGGGTTGCTGACCGGAGCGATGCCAGCAAAGCTGGCGACCAGTTTGGTGTGCGAGTAAGTGTGCGTCGCGGGATCGATCTTCTGTGCAGTACCGGTTTTTCCGCCAGAACTGTATCCGTTCAGCTTCGCCAACGAACCGGTACCAGTGATTACAGTACCTGCCATCATGCTGCGCATCTTCGCAGAGGTGAGTTCGCTGATCACGCGATGCGCTCCATCCGGAAGCTTATCCGGCAGGCGCGTCCCCGGGCGAAAGGCCATCGGCTGCAGACGGGGATCACCCTTCATCTGCTCCGTCTCGCTGAGCAGAATGCGTGGGGGCATATAGGTACCACCGTTCGCAATGGCTGAAACCATCGTCACCAATTGCACAGGGGTTACGCCAACCTCCTGCCCGATCGCGATGGACAGAATACTGGTCGCGCCCCACTTCTTCGGCGCGCGCAGCAGACCACGCGTCTCGCTGGGTAGTTCAATCCCCGAACGATCGCCGAAGCCGAAGCCACGGACGTAGTCGTAGAACTTGTTCGGACCAAGCTTCAGGGCCATCTTCGCCGCGCCCACGTCGCTGGAGTGCTCCAGCGCATATTGCACCGTCACGCGTCCGAAGTGATCGGACTTATCGTCATGCAGCGTTCGTCCAAACATCGTCATGGCGCCGCCTTGGCAGTCGACGATATCAGTCGGAAGCACTCCCGCACCGTCCAGCGCGGCGGCGTAGGTCACCAGCTTGAAGGTCGACCCCGGCTCGTATACATCGCTTACGGCAAGGTTCTTCAGGATCGAAGGATCCTGGTGGCGAAGGTCGTTCGGGTTATAGCGCGGAGAGATCGCCAGCGCAAGGATCTGTCCCGTGTTCGGGTCCTGCACCACGACAGTACCGTGCGCTGCCTTCACCTTCTCCATCTGCTTATCCAGCGCGCGCTCGGCCATGTACTGAATGTTGGTATCGATGCTCAGCACCAAATTTTCGCCCGGCAGCGGCTCACGCTCTTCACTGCCCATCGCGTGACGCTTTGCATCCAGAGCAGTCAAGACCCGTCCGGGCGTTCCGTGAAGATCGTCGTCGAACTTGCCTTCCAAGCCGCCCAGGCCCGAGTCGTCCGTTCCCACATACCCAAGCACCTGCGACGCGAGATCGCTGTTTGGATAAAAACGCTTAAATTCTTTTTGAAGGTAGACGCCCTTTAGATTCAACTCGCGTACACGGATCGCCTGCTCAGGCGTCAGCTTGCGCGCCACCCAGGCAAAGTTGCGCGAGGCATTCATGCGGCCAAGGATGCCCTGCTCGGTGGTGAAGGAGTCCGTCGGATCGACGTGAACGATTGGAGCCAGAAGCTCCGCCGCCGTCGCGCGGTTTTCTCCAAGCTCGCTCGGCACGGCATAGACGCTCTCTGCCAGAACGGTGACGGCAAGCTCACGCAGATTGCGGTCGTACAGCACGCCACGCCTTGGAGCCACCTCAAACGTCCGCTGCTGCTGCTTTGCCGCGCGGTCGACCCAGTCCTTGTGCTTGTAGACCTGCAGCCAGACCAGACGGAACGAGATGCCGAAGGTCCAGATCAGGAAAGCAAAAGCCACCCAGACGAAACGGATTCTCCGGATCGGAGCCGTTAACGTCTGCCGTGGCTGTTTGCTCATGTGCTTGTTCCTTGGATTAAAGCTACTGGGTCAGCAGGTTCGCAGGTACGCCAGCCTGCGCCATCACGGAGGCATTCGGATCGAGAGCGTTCTGCCGTACGACCTGCCCGGGCTGCGGAACATCCAGGCCGAGCTGCTTCGCGATGCGGTCGATACGGTCGGGATCGCTCAACTGGGCTTCGCTCAGACGCATCTGGCGGTTGTCCTCGCGCACGTGCTCTACCTGCAGTTTCTTCGCCTCGATGGTGTATCCCATCTCAATGGAAACAAAGTGCTGCCAGACGTAAACCATCACGAAGAGAAACAGAACGCCTGCCACGGCGGCGAAGGAACGCATCTCGCGGCGACGCTCCGGGTCGTCCGCTTTGACGATGCGGCTGTTGTCGAGGTGCTTGGTGAAGAAGACTTCCGGCGTAGGCCCGCGCCGAGCACGCCGCTGCGACTCGAAGACCTCGCGGTTATGCTCGCGAAAGCTCTCCGCACGATCGCGCTGCGCCCGTCCCGCAACTACTCCCGTCATCGGCATCGTCTGTGTGCTCATTGCTTACCTCTTTCTTCTCTCAACTCAATCATCAAACTAAAGACCCTACCGCCTGCCGCGCAGACTTCCACCCTCAGGTGGCAACTTGCGCTTTACTACCGAACCCGTACCGGCGATCCGCTCGGCTACTCTCAGCTTTGCGCTCCGTGAGCGCGGGTTCCGCTGAATCTCATCCTCGCCCGCCGTGATCGGCTTCTTCTCGATCAGGTTCCAAATCCCATCGCGAGCGCCATCGCGCGTCGCATCTTTCACCAACCGGTCCTCCAGCGAGTGAAAGCTGATCACCGCCAACCGGCCTCCCACTTTGAGCAGAGATGGCGCGCTCTCCAGCAGCGTCCTGATCTCGCCCAACTCATCATTCACTCGAATCCGAAGTGCCTGGAAAGTCCGTGTCGCCGGATGAATCTTGTCCGATTTCATTGAGGGGGCCGCGACCGATATGACTTTGGCCAGTTCTGCCGTAGTCCGTATCGGTCGCGCCCTCACAATGGCTCTGGCGATTCTCCGCGACCTCCTTTCCTCTCCGAATTCGTAAATCAGATTGGCGAGTTCTTCTTCGTCTGCCTGATTTACCACTTGCTCGGCCGTCTCGCCGCTGCGCGTATCCATACGCATATCCAGCGGTCCCTCGAACCGAAAACTGAATCCTCTGTGCGCCTCGTCCAGCTGCAGACTGCTTACGCCGAAGTCCGCCAGCAAGCCGTCCAACGAACCAGGCTTGATCACGTCCTTCGCTTCGGAGAACGCCCGCGGCTCAAACCGCACCGTCGGCATCGCGTCTCCCAGCTCTACAGCAAGCGCTTCAAACCTCGCCTTCGCCTTGGACATTGCCTCCGGGTCGCGATCGAAACAGATCAGCGTTCCCTTTGCTCCGAGCAGACGAGCGATGCCGCTCGAGTGTCCGCCAAGTCCCAGCGTGGCATCGGCGTACGTTCCGCCAGCGCGCACATTCAGAAAGTTCAAAACTTCGTTGTAAAGAACCGGCACATGCTGCGGATCGAACATTCACCGCCTCCATGCGTGCCCCTGAGGGCAGAAAAACTGCGAGACCTTACAGACCCAGATCCGCCAGCGCCGTCATATCCGCCGCCGACAGGGGAGCCGCCTTCAACTCCGCCTCAAACTCTTCGCGGTTCACCACTGAGAGAACCGTCTGTTCGCCCAGCACCACTACATCAGTGGTCAACTTTGCCGACTCCCGCAAAATCTGGGGAATCAATAAACGGCCCTGCGCGTCAAACTCCGCCATCTGGCCGTAGTAGTTCGTCACGTCCAGGAACTTCTTCTTGGCCGGGTTCATGGAAGGAATGTCGGCTAATTTGGCCTCGATCTTTTCCCACTCGCGGATCGGATAGATCTCCGCCCGCTTCCCGTCCTTGCTCGTAATGTAGAACTGCGGCCCATAGACATCATCCGAACGGCGCTTGAAGTCAGCAGGTAGCTTCAGCCTGCCTTTCTCGTCGACCCGTGCTGGATGATTGCCGCGAAACATATGAGCCCTTTTGATAATCGTTTCTGTTGCATTTACGCCACTTACTGCCAAGTCGCGCTAAGATTGCTCATGTCATCCGGGTTCACTCCCTTTTGACCACTTTTTACCACTTCGTTCCACATCGTTACGCGGATCGAGGTGCATGTAAAGAGAAAAGTGGTAATTTATTCCCTCTTTTCAACAGGTGAAAGTGGAAATCACAGCCTGAAGGGTTATCGGGTCAGTCAACCGCTATATATTGTGTTTATTTTTCTGAGTCTTCGCGCAGTACCTACTTGCGTCAAACCGCGACACAGGGTACACGAAGAAAAAGCGAAAACGCGCGTCAGCAGTCATCCGTGCATGGAATGAAACGGAATTATTCTTGAGAAGTGGCCGGGCCGCGCTTCCGCTTGAGCAGCCAAACCAGGTAGATCACGATCACGAGATTGCTGGCCAGGATCCCCACACGCCACCAGTCCACATGCCGGACCAGTTCGTAGCTCTCCCAGGGTAGAAAACTGACAGAGAGCCAAAGTGTCAGATACTCCGCCCACGTCTTCCGGAGCATCAACCCGATGCCTTCCGTCATGGCGAGGCCCGAATACGCGAACGTACCCAGGCTGATCAGCTTCAGACGATGATGGGAGACCAACTCTGCCCTGTCGAGGATGACCGAAAGAAAGTGGTTCTCCGGATCGAAGCGCAGTGCCGCGATGAGGCGCAGCAGGCTCTCCGAAAGATCGTGGTGCAGGAAGTGCAGTGCACCGAAGCCGATGGCCATGAAGAGCGCTGCCTTGCCCAGCTTGAAGATGGCAATCGCAAGTAGCCCTGAATCCTGCCTATGCGCAGCTTCGTTGTTCGGCTTGTCCATCGTTACGGTATGCATGCGCTGACTCACAGTTAAAAGTGCATTGTTCCCAATGTCAAACCGGGAAGATCCTCCTGCACTCGCAAGCAGACGACTACGGGTCACTTGAGCTTGGATAGTCATAAAGAAGTGCGCCCTCAACCGTGAGGGCGGCGTCGGGCGCACTCTTCTCACCGGCGGACCAGGTCTGCCAGTGAACTTAAGGGACCTATAACTCGGCCCACTGTCTTAAAAGATTGTGATAGACCCCGGTCAGCGATACCACCACTGAGCTCTTTGGGTCGTCCATGGCCAGGGTCTGGATCGACTGGTCCAGATCGAACAAAATCGTGCGCTGCGAATCGCTACGAATCATGCTTTGCAGCCAAAAGAATGAACTCACGCGAGCGCCGGAGGTGACCGGGGTCACGTTATGCAGGCTCGTCGAGGGATAGAGCACCATATGCCCGGCAGAGAGCTTCACACTCTGCACGCCGTAGTTATCCTCAATCACCAACTCGCCACCCTCATACTCCTCAGGCTCGCTGAGAAAAAGAGTTACGGAGAGATCGGTGCGCACGTAATACCCGGTGCTCGGGACGCGACGCACAGAGTTGTCCACGTGGTTGCCGAAAGACTGACCACCAGCGTAGCGATTGAAGAGCGGCGGAAAGATCTTCAGAGGAAGCGCAGCAGCGACGAATAAAGGAGACGTTTCGAGCGCCTGGAGGATCTTCCCACCAAGCTCGATGGCCACGGGGTTATTCTCTGGCAACTGCATATTGTTTTTCACAAGTGCAGACTGGTATCCGGCCGTGACCTTGCCGTCGACCCACTCGGTGTTGTCGAGTGCCTGACGGAATCGGGCAACCTCTTCCTTGCTCAAAATTTCGGGGACTGCTATCAGCACTGGGATACCTCAAAAACAACAGAAATGATCGCGACAAAACTGGATGTTCTCACTGCCCTAAGGTAAGAAGAAGGGCATCATGGAGTGGATTCCGCCATAAGGTTCTCGGCGAATGTCTTCAGAGCGGGACTATGTGAGCGAGAGAGGAAGTCCTTCATCTTGGCGAGGAACGCCGGCGTCGCGGTCTGCGGAACCTTCTTCAGCCAATGCAAAGCGCTGACGATCTCGCCCTCCTGCGCCAGCATCCGTGCAAAGTTGAACTGCCCGCGAAAATCTCCGGCGACAGCGGAGGCGCGGTAATACTCGCGTGCAGCCATACGGTTCTGCTGTACTTCCCATCCATCTTCGTAGAAGCCGCCAAGCAGATTGATGGATTTTGCATGTTGAAGATCGGCGGCTCTACGAAGCCAATACAACGCTTCCGCCCGGTCCTGTGGCACACCGCTTCCAAGAATCAATAAGGTAGCGAGGTTGTACATGCCCCAGTCTGAGCCGCGCTCTGCGGCCTTTCTGAACCACGGTGCTGCAAGATGCGGGCTGGCCGGGACGCCCCAACCCTGATCGAGACAGCGGCCCACCATGTTGATCGCCATCACATCTCCACTTCGCGCCGCACGCTCAAAAAAGTTCAACGCGAGCGTAGGATTGCGCGCGACCAGCTTTCCGTCGAGCAGCATCTGCCCATAGAGAGCCTGGGCCTCGCGCACGCCGCGTTCTGCCGCGGCGCGCACGAGTTCCAGCGATTTTTGTTCCTGGTCAGTCATTGCAGTTAGAACCGGTAGCTGAGGGTTGCACGTCCCTGCCGTCCCGGAGCCAGCTGCGCGAAGTGCGTCGTGTAGGCCTGGAGGAAGTACGTCTTGTCGCCAACGTTCTGCAGGTTGGCCTGCAGGTCGACGTGCTTGTTGAAGTGGTACGAGCCGAAGAGATCGACGCGTCCGTAGGAGCCGACCCACTTCGGTGCTGTGGGTGAGTCATTGCCGAAGACCTTGCCCGTGGCGTACACGCCACCACCGACGCTGAGTCTGCGATTCACCTGGTAGTAGCTGGTGAATGCCAGGCTGTGCTCGGGAGTATTCGGAAAGCGACGGCCGTTCATCAGGCCAGCCGCAGCGCCAGCGCCACCAGCGTCCACAAGAATCGCACTCATGAAGGTGTAGCCGCCAAAGACCTGCCACTTGCTTGTGAGATAACCGGAGATGCCCGTGTCCAGACCGCGGTTCCGGCGCTTACCCACCGCAGCAATCGAACTGTCTGCCAGGGTAATACGGACATTCTGGGTGTCCTGCTGGAAGTACGCTGCAGTCACCAGCGCCTTGGTGCTGAAGAGCTCCCACTTTACGCCGACTTCTTCCGAACGTGTCTTCTCCGGTGGAAGTGCCTGATTGACGATCGAAGTGATCGCGCTTCCATCCTGACCCTGCGAGAGTGCATTACCGGGAGGCGTCGCCGCGCTGGAGACTGAGCCATAAATGCTGCCGGACTTCATGGGCTTATAAACGATGCCGGCCTGGTAGTTCACCAGGTCATTCACCGTTGTGAAGGAACAGGGCACGGCCGCCGTGGGCACGCATGTCACCGCGCTTCGATAGGCCGAATTGTAGTGGTCATAGCGAAGACCAATCGTCGCCTGCAGTTGAGGCAGGAACTGCATGGTGTCAAAACCGTAAAGCGAGCCGGTGATGGTTCGCTGCCTAATAGGGGTGGTGCTCTTAGTGATGTTGTTGGTGTAGTTGAGCGGGGCTGCGTTGGTTGTGCTGGTTACACCTGTGGAGACCGCACCGCGCCATGGATCGTTGGGTGTTGGATTGAACAGATCAATGCAGTAGAAGCCTCCTGCTGCGCCTGCACCCACTGGGCATCGGCTCGCACTCAAGAGCGTCCGTCCACCTGCCACGTTCGATTCGGCGTACACCGGCACTGTGAGACCGTAAGTGCCGTTCCAGCTCCGTTCGCGCGCAAACTCAAAACCGGTCGCGAAGTTGTGGGTGATGGCACCCGTCTTCCCGTGTCCAGCGAGATCGGTCTGATCGATCGAGGTATCCACGACAGTATTACGCTGGAGCGCGCGACGGTAGAGCAGGCCATAGTAGATGTTGCCCTGGCTGTCGTCCGCCATCGAATAGAGGTAGTCTTGGTTGGACTTGCCGTAGCGGTAGCTGTTGCGCAGAACCAGACCTTCCTTCAGATCGACCTCGGCACGTCCAAAGGTGGTCTTCACCTTCTCGTATCGGAAGTCACGGGAGGTGAGGCCGTAATATGCATTCCGGTTGATCACCAACGGCTGACCATCGCCCGTTTGAAAGACACGCACGCGACCGTCGGTGCGCGCAAAGAACGTGGGGTTGTTATAGGGTATCCCCGGATCCGGCGTGCTATTCGAGTTCAGATGGTAGTAGTTCGCAAAGATGCGTGTGCGGTTTCCGGCGTTGAACAGCAAGGATGGGGCAATGCCGTAATTATTCGAGTGCAGATAATCGCGGCCAGCGACACCGGTGTCCTGCGCCATGCCGTTCAGGCGACCATAAACCCCCTTCGCCAGCTTGGTATTGCCGTCGACGGTGCCGCGGAAGAGGTTGGCGCTACCGGGGCTGAAGGTGACGGTTCCGAACCGCTCATGCCGGGCCATCTTGGAGTTGATGTTGATGCTGCCGCCAGACGCGCCGCGGCCTGCAAAGCCGCCACTTGGCCCCTTGGCTACTTCAATCGAATCGACATCGAAGGTCTCGCGCGACTGGGAACCGATATCGCGAAGGTTGTCCACGAAAGTGCTCGACTGGGCATCGACGCCGCGGATAAACGGACGATCGCCAACAGGATTGCCGCCTTCGCCTGCACCGAAGGTGATGCCAGAGACTGTGCGGAGCGCGTCCACCAGGCTGTTCGATGCCGTGTTCTGGAGAACTACTTCCGGGATGATGGTGAGGGTCTGCGGCAGATCGCGCAGAGGAGCCGTGTACTTGATCGAAGGCAGATCGTTGGTGGTTACCGTGACAGACTGGTCGGCGGATCGCAGCTTCAAACCAACACTCTCGGGCGAGTCGAAGGCAGCCACCACTTCCGTTCCCTTCAGTGCTTCGGTCAGAGCCTCCGCCAGCGTATGAACGCCTTTGACTCCGGGAGACGGAACATCGCCGATACGGTCGGAAGGAATTCTGATCTTGACGGTCGTGGCGGCCTCCAGTTGGGCCATCACCTCGCTGATCGGACCTGCAGGCACATTGAAATCGTGTACCACCTGGTCAGGCCTGACCTGTCCGGCACCCTCGGAAAGCTTTTCAGAATTTTCGGGCATTTCGCCCGGGAGAGGTCCAACTTTGCCTTCAGCCGGTTTGGTCGCGGCATCGGCATGGAACGAACTCACCGCGTAGATGGCCAGAGTTCCTGTGGTCACGAGGTTTGCCCGCAGACGGGACAGAAAATTAAGATTGTTCTTCATTGATACGCTCCGAGAGATGCCAGCTGGCGGGCAGCCGGTCCGTTTAGCGCGAAAGTCCCTCAACATTCGCAGACAGGGATGAAACAATCCAGAAAAGTTCTCCAGATGATGTAATCAAATGCGACAAGATCAGTCCGATATGGATAATGTACACGATCAAAGACCTATCAGGTCCTATATCGTGACTTTTTTTTGAAAGTCTGGCGCACACCCTCTAACGGGGAAGGAATAGCATCATGCGGCATAGGTTTGAAACAGAACAGTGGCTGCCGCACCCTTTAGAAGGCGTCTTTGCCTTTTTCGCAGACCCCATCCATCTCCCACCGCTTATGCCCGCCTGGCAGGATGCGCGCATTGAAGAAGCTGCGCTGAAAAGCCCGGGCGCGGCACCACCTTCAGCCTCTGGCTTCCAGTTTCGTTCTACGGCTGCAGGAGCAGGAACGACGATGATCCTGAGTTTTCGTGCGATTCCGAGGCTGCCGATTCGACTGAACTGGCACGCACGCATCACGGAATTCGTCTGGAATGACCACTTTTGCGACGAGCAGGACCGCGGCCCCTTCGCCTATTGGACACACTGCCACCGTGTCTCTTCTGAACCACGCGACGGCGTCGGAGGAACTCTGGTTCGGGATGAGTTGGAGTATGCGTTCCCCGGCGGACTGCTTGGCGATGCGGGGAATGCCCTGGGTGGGCGCGCGCAAATCGAATCCATCTTCAAATACCGGCAGGAGCAGACCTACAAGCTGATGCCGAAGTTTCTGCAGATGACGGGAAGATGACGCCCTCTAACGTGTGGCGAGATGGGCTTGCTGGATGGACTGAAGATACGGCTGAGCCTGTAAGAGAGCTTCGTCTGCGGTGATGCCGTACTTCTGGCGAAGCGCGTCCACACGGCCGTGCTCGATGAACTCATCCGGCCAGCCGATGCGCACGACGGGCGTATTGATCTCGAGCGCATTCATCGTTTCGAGGATGGCGGAACCGAAGCCTCCGGCGAGCACGTGATCTTCGAAGGTGATCACCAGACCGGCGTCTTTCGTATAGCGCTCGACGGTGTGGCGATCGATCGGCTTCGCGAAACGCGGATTGATGAGAGCAACGGAAAGTCCCTGTGCTTCGAGTCGCACAGCGGTCTCTTCTGCGAGATGGAAGAGTGCACCCAGGCCAAAGATGGTGACGTCCGTTCCCTGCTTCACCACTTCGGCGACGCCAATTTCCAGCGCAGTTGGCTGCTCTTTTACAGTCTTTCCTGGACCGATGCCACGCGGATAGCGGATGGCGGACGGACCGTCGTGCAGCATGGCCGTGTACATCATGTCAGCGAGTTCGTCTTCGTTACGCGGCACCATGTGAACGATGTTAGGAATCGAGCGGAGGTAGCTGATATCGAAGAGGCCGTGATGCGTAGGACCGTCGTCTCCGGATAGGCCGCCGCGATCCATGCAGAAGACAACCGGCAGGTTCTGCAGGGCGACGTCGTGGACGATCGGATCGAACGCACGCTGCAGGAAGGTGGAGTAGATCGCGCAGAAAGGCCGATAGCCCTTGGTCGCCATGCCCGCCGCGAAGATGACCGCGTGCTCTTCCGCGATGCCGACATCGAAGTAGCGCTTCGGGTGCAGCGGGCGGAAGAGATCAAGAGCCGTGCCGTTGGGCATGGCCGCGGTGATCGCAACGACCTTGTCGTTAGCGGTGGCGAGCTTGGAAAGGGTCTCCGCAAAGATCTCGGAGTAGGTTTTCTGGCCGGCAGCGGTTGTTTCGCCGGTCTCAGGATCGTAGGGTCCGAGGCCGTGAAACTTCTTCTGCTTATCGAGCGCGGGCTGGAAGCCGCGGCCCTTTTGCGTGATGGCGTGCAGGATGACGGGCTTGTTCTGCTGCTTGAGAAACTTGAAGGTGTCGATCAGAAGCGGGAGGTCGTGGCCATCGATGGGGCCGTAGTAGCTCAGGCCAAACTCTTCAAAAAGCATTGAAGGACCGAGAAGACCTTTGACGGACTCTTCCGCTTTGCGGGCAACGTGCGAGGCAGCCTTGCCACCGAAACGGGCAATGAACTCAGTGGCACGGTCGTGAAGATATTTGAAGCTTGGATGCGTCACGATCTTGTGAAAGTAGGAGGCGATTGCGCCGACGTTCTTGTCGATCGACCAGGCATTGTCGTTGAGGATGATGATCATCCGCTTGGTCTGCGCGGCGATATTGTTGAGTGCCTCAAAAGAGATGCCGTTGGTAAAGGCGGCGTCCCCGGCGAGGGCGACGATGTGCTCATTTCCGCCGGACATATCCCGTGCAACGGCCATACCAAGGGCAGCCGAGAGCGCCGTGCCTGCGTGGCCCGCGCCAAAGCTGTCGTGCTCGCTTTCGGTGCGCAGCATGAAGCCATTCAAACCGCCAGGCTGGCGGATGGTATCAAAGCGGTTTTCGCGGCCAGTAAGGAGTTTATGGACATAGGCCTGATGCGAGACGTCAAAAACGAAGCTGTCTTGAGGGGTCTCGAAAACGTAGTGCATGGCGATGGTAAGTTCCACGACGCCGAGATTTGGGCCGATATGGCCGCCCGTCTTGGAGACACCAAGGATGAGGCGTTCGCGAATCTCTTCTGCCAACTCCACGAGTTGAGGAACCGTGAGCTTTTTGACGTCGGCGGGAGATTGGATCGTGGCGAGGTAGTTGCTCATCGTGCGTTACAGGTCCTCAGGCGTTGCGCCCTTTTGCAGCTTCAATCCTTCATTATATCAAGTGTTTGATGCCGATCTAAGAAGATGGGTGACATTCAGATGCCGCTAAAGCCGTTTATTCGGCCATCGCCTCACGGATAGCAGGAGACGGCGCTTTGAGAGCGAACTCACCTTCCCATTGGGCGATGACGGCAGTTGCAAGCGAGTTCCCGACCACACTGATCATGGTGCGGCCCATATCCATAAGGGCGTCGACACCCAGGAGGATCAGGATCGGCTCCGGCGGCAGATGAAGAGTTGCAGCGGTCCCCATAAGAACAACCAGTACCGCGCGGGGGACGCCTGCAACACCCTTTGAGGAGAGCATTAACGTTCCCATCATGAAGACCTGTTGGCCAAGGGTGAGCTGTATCCCGGCGGCCTGCGCGACAAAACCCATGGCCATCGCCAGATAGAGAGTCGAACCTTCCAGATTGAAGCTGTAACCGGCAGGAATCACGAAGGCAATAATGCGGCGCGGTACGCCAAAGGCCTCCATCTCTTCCATCGCACGAGGAAGCGCAGCTTCGCTGGCGGCAGTGGCAAAAGCGATGGCTGCAGGCCCGGAGACGTGCTTCAGAAAGCGGCGAACCGGAATTCGCGCCAGGAGCGCTACCGGAAGCAGAACAAAGACGCTGAAGATTCCAAGCGCGGCATAGAGAGTTAGCAGCAGTTTGCCGAGGTGAATCAGGATACCCGGACCCATCTTTGCGATGGTGTACGCAATGGCTGCGCCTACGCCCCACGGTGCAAAGTACATGACGATGTTGGTGAAGCGGAACATGACTTCGCTGATGGACTCCGTCAAGCGAAGGACGGGGGTGCGTTTTTCAGCCGGTGTAAGAGCCAGGGCTATACCGAAGATGAGGCCGAAGATAGAGACCTGGAGCACCTGGCCATCGGCGATGGACTTCGCGATATTTTCTGGGAAGACGTGCACGACAAAGTCCTGCCAATGAATTGGCGCTGCGCTGTTCAGGGCAGCGGACGAGGCGGGATCGATGGGAACGTTCATCCCGACGCCGGCTTTGCTGATATTGATCGCGCAAAGTCCTATGACGAGGGCAAGTGTCGTAATGACTTCAAAATAGACGAGGCTTTTGAAGGCGATGCGGCCAACACCTTTGAGATCACCATGACCAGCGACACCGGAGATGATCGTCATTAAAATCAGGGGTGCGGCGATGGTTTTGACGAGGCGGAGAAAGATATCCGAAAGAAAGTGGATCTGGAGTGCCACAGAGGGAGCGTCCAGACCGAGTTCGACCCCAGCGACCATCGCAACCGCGATCCATGGCGTCAGTTTGCGCCGATTCACAGCCCAGAGGACGAAGAGGAAAATAGAAGCGACTCTCAATCCGACACCGAGTCTAAAGACTAGAGAGTGCGACGCTGCCAGGATACCCACGACGGAGCCAGCTCCGAGAAAAACGGCAGCAATTACAAGAAGCGGAAGTTCAAAACGTTTTGGAACCATGGTTCTCCATCGAGAGTGCTGTATTCGGGGAGTTTACAAGGCTTGATAGGATGTAGCCCCTGAGGTGGAAAAGATGGCACAAATTCGATGGCTGGTAGTAATAGTTTTTAGCGTTTTTGCGTTGGGTGCATGGGCACAGATGCCGCTCGACGCAGGTGGCAGAAGGTCTGCAGCAGTGCTGCCTTTCGGACAGATGCCGGTGGCGGCAGGCGTGATGGAGTTGATGGCGCTGGACGCGCGCTTCTCGCAGGAGACGCTCAAAGGCGGAGGAAAGGCCTTTGCTTCCTGGTTTGCGCCAGATGCTCTGACGCTCAACAATAAGCAGACTCCCGTATTGGGAAAAACACGGATTTCTGCGTCTGCAAACTGGGAACCGCAAAATTACCAGTTGTCTTGGGTCCCTACCGGGGGGAAGATGGGACCTTCGAACGATATGGGTTACACGTGGGGCCACTACGAAGGACGATCGAAAGACCTGAATGGTCAGCCCGTGGTTCTGGAAGGGAGATACATCACAGTCTGGATGAAGCAATCAAATGGAGAGTGGAAGGTCGAACTGGATGCCAGCGCGGAAGAGCCAGCAGCCGATTGCTGCGCTCTTCCCAAGCCCTAAGCACTACAACTTTGGTGAAGACCGTGGCCCGCATGTTTACTGACAAGCGTTGGCTGAGACTGCGATGATGATTACCTCACGTGAAGAACGCCCTGCTCCAAGACGAAGATATACGACTCGACACGCTTGACAGCTTCAACGTCGTGGACGCAGTACCCGACTCCGGTCTTGCGGCGATCACGCAGCTTGCAGCACAGGTCTGTAATGTCTCCGCCGCCGCGATCAGTTTTGTAGGCGAGGAGACGGTTTGGTACACACATCCCCACGGCATGGACATTGACCAGACATCCCGCACCAACTCTCCCTGCGATGAGGCCATCACGGGTTCTGATCTCTACCAGATACCCGACGCGTCCCTGGACGATCGCTATGACGGACGCGGCATTGAACTGGGCAAGAATACCTTTCGTTTTTATGCAGGAGCGCCGCTTCTTGCGCCGAACGGCAGCAGCATCGGGTGCCTTTGTATTCTGTCGCCACAGCCGCGACTTCTGACGGACGCGGAAGCCACGGCTCTGCGCATCCTGTCCTCGCAGGTGATGACACGACTCGAACTGCAGGCGCGCGTCCGCTTGATGGACAACGAATCTCGCGTGCGGCAGAGGGTCGAAAGCGCTCTGACCGTGGAACGCAACTTCGTGTCCGCCGTTTTGGAGACCGCCGGCGCGCTTGTGGTGGTCATGGATACAGCGGGTCGCGTGGTGCGATTCAACCGTGCCTGCGAAGCCATCTCCGGCTTCGCTACGCGTGAGATTGTTGGACGCTATCTCTGGGAAACCCTGATTCCGGAAGAAGATCGTGCGGAAGCCAACAAGGCTTTTGAGACGATTCGCAGCGGGTCCTTTCCAGTCTCTTTTGAAGACCGATGGAAGGTGAGGGGCGGAGGTCTGCGACGCATTCAGTGGACGGCAACCGCTCTGATGGATGCTCAGAACGAACTGAACTTTGTGATCGCGACGGGAATTGATGTCACGCTGCAGCGGGTTGCGGAAGATACCCTGCGGCAGAGCGAAGCGCAGTACAGGCAGTTGGTCGAAGGCTCACTCGGTGTGGTCTTCACGCATACACCCAAGGGCCGACTGATCTCTCTGAACACCTATGGTGCAGAGAGTCTGGGCTACGGTATCGAAGAGATGTTGGGCAGATCTCTGACGGATTTCATGCCAGACGAAGATTTCGTCGCCTTCGATGCTTATCTCGAAAAAATGCGGAAGACCGGAGAGGCCCAGGGAACGTTCCGCCTGCTGCACCGAAACGGCGAGCGTCGCACGCTGGCGTATCGCAACCGCCTGATGATTCCCGAAGGGCGCGACCGTTTTGTGCTGGGCTTTGGCGTCGACATTACAGAGAAGGTACGCGCCGAAGAGAGCCTGTCGGCGCTCACGCTGCAATCGAATTCCATTCTGGATTCAGTGGGTGACGGCATCTTCGCAACAAGCCTGGACGGCGTGGCGACGGTGGTCAATCCTGCTGCGGCATCGATGCTTGGCTACAGCGCCAATGAAATTCTGGGACGGAAGATCAGCGATCTTCTTCGCTTGACCCGCGCCGACGGTGCGGAGTATCCGGAAGAAGAGAGTCCGATCGAGCGGAGTCTGCACCAGCGCGAAGCTGTCCGTGCTTCGACGGACCTGTTCTGGCGCAAGGACGGCAGCAGCTTCCCTGTGGAGTATGTCGCCTGCCCCATTGTGAAGGACGGCCGTGCGACGGGTATCGTGGTGGCGTTTACCGATACCACCGAACGCAGGGCGCTGGACCGGATGAAGGATGAGTTCATCTCAACCGTCTCCCACGAGTTGCGGACGCCACTGACGTCGATGCGGGCCTCCCTGGGCCTGATCGCCTCGGGCGCTCTGACTTCGCGTCCCGAAAAACAGAAGCAGATGCTGGAGATTGCGATTGGCAATACGGAGCGGCTGGTCAGTCTGGTCAACGACATTCTAGAGTTGGAGCGGATTGGCTCAGGAAAAGCCGAGCTGCACTCCACGCTCTCTTCCGCGGATGACTTGTTCCGTCGGGCGACTGGTTTGCTGACAGGTACGGCGGCGAAGGCTGGAATCAAATTCGAAATTGAAGCGCGGAACGTGAATGTCTGGGGTGACCCGGACCGGATCTTGCAGACGATTACCAATCTGCTCTCGAACGCGATCAAATTCTCTCCGGAGGGCGGAAAGATTCGTTTGGAAGCTCGTAATTTAAGCGCGGATGAAGCTCAGATCGAAGTCAAGGACCACGGTCGTGGGATTCCGGAGGACAAGCTGGAGTCGATCTTCGAGCGCTTCCAGCAGGTCGACGCCTCCGACTCCCGCGCCATGGGCGGGACGGGCCTAGGCCTGGCGATCTGTCGGTCGATCGTCTCGCAGCACGGGGGGCATATCTGGGCTGAGAGCAAGTACGGGAAGGGATCGACCTTCTTCTTTACCCTACCGACCAAGCCGCGCCAGCATCTGGGATAAAGATTCTTTCGCGCTTTTTGCGAAAGGGTGGGGTAAAGTGTGCCGCGACTGTTCTCTTTGGCTTACTTGGTCGCTCTTCGAGGGAACGATACGCTTCGCGTTATGAACCCACACATCGCAAAGAGCGCGATGTATGGGGCACCCAGTTTCGTTTTCTTGTGGAATTCGTTTGTGCGCTCCGCGCCCCCAAGGCGCGAAAGAATGGGGCACGGGCGGATTAGCTACTCGTCCTGCTCGTGCAGCTTGGCGATGATGCTGAAGTCTTCGAGGGTTGTGGTGTCGCCCGTTACCGTGCCCGTGGTGGCGAGTTCGCGCAGGAGCCGGCGCATAATCTTGCCGGAGCGCGTCTTGGGCAACATGGGCGTGAAGCGGATGTCGTCCGGACGAGCGAGTGCCCCAATCTCTTTCGCGACCCACTTCTTCAGCTCCGCCTTCAACTCTTCTGTCGGCTCGTGTCCTTCTTCCAGGGAGACAAAGGCGCAGATCGCCTGCCCCTTGAGATCGTCGGGACGAGCGACCACAGCGGCCTCTGCGACTTTGGAGTGCGCAACGAGGGCGCTCTCGAGTTCGGCGGTGCCAAGGCGGTGTCCACTGACGTTAAGAACGTCATCCACACGGCCCATCAGCCAGAAATAACCGTCTGCGTCTTTCCGAGCGCCATCTCCGGTGAAGTAGCTTCCGGGAATCTCGCTCCAGTACGCCGCCTGGTAGCGTTCGGGATTGTTGTAGACCGTTCTCGCCATGGAGGGCCAGGGTTTGCGGATGACGAGCAGACCTCCCTGCCCTGCAGGAACGGGATCTCCCTCTTTTGTAACGACTTCAGGCACGATGCCGAAGAAAGGAAGGGTTGCGGAACCGGGCTTGGTGGGAACTGCACCCGGGATGGGCGCGATGAGAATCGATCCGGTCTCCGTCTGCCACCACGTATCAACGATGGGGCAGCGCTCCTTACCGATCATGCGGTGATACCACATCCAGGCTTCAGGATTAATCGGCTCACCTACAGTCCCGAGGAGGCGGAGGCTGGCGAGCGAGTGTTTTGTGACCCAGCTATCGCCCCATTTGATGAAGGCGCGAATCGCTGTGGGTGCCGTGTAGAAGACCGTGACCTTGTGGTTGTCGATGATCTGCCAGAAGCGATCGCACTCGGGAAAGTTCGGCGCACCCTCGTACATGACGACCGTCGAACCATTCTGCAGCGGACCGTAGACAACGTAGCTGTGCCCCGTGACCCAGCCGATGTCTGCCGTGCAGAAGTAAACATCGTCCTCATGAAGATCGAAAATGTACTTCGTTGTGAGGTAAGTTCCGACGGAGTAGCCGCCGGTGGTGTGCACGAGGCCCTTCGGTTTGCCGGTCGTTCCGCTGGTGTACAGGATGTAGAGCGGGTCTTCCGAGTCCATCCATTCGGTGGGGCAATCCGGAGAGGCCTTGGCCGCAAGCTCGTGCCACCAATGGTCGCGCCCTGCCTGCATGTTTACGGGCTTCCCGGTGCGCTGGTAGACGACGACGTTTTCCACGGTGGGGCACTGGGCTATGGCTTCATCGACGGTGGCCTTGAGCTGGATGTCCGTACCACGGCGGTAGCCGGTGTCCTGCGTGATGACGATCTTGCACTCGGCGTCGTGGATGCGCTCCACAAGCGCGTGTGCCGCAAAGCCGCCGAAGACCACGGAGTGGACGGCACCGATGCGCGCGCAGGCAAGCAGGGCGATGGCCAGTTCGGGGCACATGCCCATGTAAATAGCGACGCGGTCGCCCTTCTTCGTTCCAAGATCCTTCAGTACATTGCCGAAGCGCTGCACCTCCGCGTGAAGCTCCGCGTAGGTGAGCTTCCGGACTTCGCCGGGTTCGCCCTCCCAGAGAATGGCGGTTTTGCCCGCGCGGGAGCCAAGGGCGTGGCGATCGACAGCGTTGTGGCAGAGATTAAGTTTCCCATCGACGAACCATTGCGCATGGGGGACGTTCCATTCCAGGACCTTCGACCAGGGAGCGAACCACTCGAGTTCCGAGGCAGCCTCCGCCCAGAAGGCGTCCGAGTCTTCGACGGAACGCTTATACATGGCTTCGTACTCTTCGCGACTGCGAATGTGTGCGCGTGCGGAGAACTCAGCTGGCGGCGGAAAGAGGCGGTTTTCGCGCAGCAAAGAGTCGAAGTTTTGTGATTCGGGAGCGGCTATCGACATGTGTTTCTTAAGACCCTGACAAGAAAGTAGGTGATCTCGCGCACAACGTGCGTGAGATCACCGATTGTGTGCGATTGTACAAGCGCGGCGAGGCCGCTGGCTCTGGGCGAATGTCCTACCCGGCAAGCTCCTTCAGAGATGCCCTGCTAGGCTTGCAGATATGGTCGGATTCTCAAGCGCTGTGTTCATCGGAGTGTTTCTGGGTTTCGGCTTCGGCGTGGGGTGTGCGCTCGCGGTCATGTACGGCATCTTCAACGGCGGATACCGTGCCGCAATCCGCGAAGCGCGCATGGACCCCTTACCAGAGCGATATCGAAAGGCGGTCTTGAAAGTGGCCAGGAGTGTGGACGGTGTGAGTACGCCCAAGGATCGGATCTAAGAGATCACTTCAGTCTTTCTTCCCTATCTTTCTTTTGCAATCTGCTTCTTCAAGGCGGCCAGTTCGATGGAGAGATGGTCCATCTTCTTCATGAGAGCTTTAAAGTGGACAGACGGCAGAGCATCTTCATCTTTATCCAGATAGAAGTTGCCGCTTGGTTCCAGGCTGCAGAGTTTCAGTTCCTCGGGACTGTGGACGCCGTTCTTGTGGAGCACGCCCATCAGTTCCTCGTGCGTGAGAATCTCCCTTTTTAGTGCCGCTTCGTCGATGACTCCATCCTGGATGAGGACTGTCCGGCTGCCCTGGATGAACCGGTTCAATTTTGGCATGCGGAAGAGGCCGCGATTGAGGAGCCAGTTCACACTCAAGAGAGAAAGCGCGCCGATGATTCCACCGATGACGGAGTTATCTTCGCCGATGATCGCGTTCTGCACGGTGTTCGAAAGCGACAGCAGAACGACGAGGTCGAAGGGGTTAAGTTGCGCAAGTTCTCGCTTCCCGAAGATGCGAAGGAAGACGATCAACGAGAGGTAGACGATCGCCGGGCGGGCGATCTTTTCCAGGATCGGCAACGGGAGGTGGAACATGTGGTCAAACATATCCAACAGAGTACGGTGTTACACAGGAATCAGGAGGTCTTTCCTGCGTACCGTTGCTGATGCCACTTCCATGCGCTGGCAATGATCTCGTCCAGTTGGGCGTAGCGTGGAGACCAACCGAGCTCCGATTTGATCTTCTCCGAACTGGCGACGAGGACCGCGGGATCTCCATCGCGGCGTGGCTCTTCGATCACGGGAATCTGCTTGCCCGTGACACGCGCGACCGAATCAATGACCTGACGGACAGTGAAACCACCACCACTGCCGATGTTGTAGATCGCGCGGGTCTGCCTTTCCAGGGATTGAAGGGCGAGAAGGTGCGCATCCGCGAGGTCGGAGACATGAATGTAGTCGCGGACGCAGGTGCCGTCCGGCGTGGGATAGTCGCTGCCGTAGATCTTGATGCTTTCGCGGCGCCCCAGGGCGACATCGAGGATGAGCGGGATGAGGTGTGATTCAGGCTCGTGGGCTTCGCCATATCCTTCGATCGCTCCAGCCACATTGAAGTAACGGAGGCTGGCATAGCGGAAGCCATGGACGCGATGGAACCAGCCGAGGATGTGCTCCACGAGAAGTTTGGACTCGCCGTAGGCATTGGTTGGCTTGAGGGTTGCGTCTTCTAGGATGGGAGTTTTTTTGGGCTCTCCATAACACGCGGCTGTGGAAGAGAAGACGAGCTTATTGCTTCCTGTCGCGAGCATGGCTTCAAGTAGAGCGAGCGTGGAAGCGGTGTTATTGCGGAAGTAGATCTCCGGCTTCTGCATACTTTCCCCGGCTTCGATAAGCGCGGCAAAATGCATTACACCGTCAAACTTCCCATGGCGCAGAGTCTGTTCCATCTTGGGACGGTCGGCGATATCTGCTTCTATAAAAGTCGCACCGGGAGCAACAGCCACGCGTTTGCTGTGGCAGAGATTGTCATAAATTGTGACAGTATGTCCGGCCGCTAAAAGAACGCGGGAGACAGTTCCGCCGATATATCCGGCCCCGCCTGTAACTAGAAGATTCATAAGTAATTTTGTCCTCGGCGGCACGTATTGGGTAAGACGTCTTGCAAGATTCTTGCACAGTGTGAGCGACACCAAACAATCAACCTATCGGTTGCTCTTTTGAGAAACTGTGTAGAGATGCAAAAACAATCAAATCTACCGCAATATGCGCAACTTTCGTGTAACCCAACAGTTGCATTGAAAAGCCCCCCACCCTATCGCTTATCATTATTGGACAAGGTTCAGAAGTTTTCTTCTGTGAACTCTCCATAAGAGAGAGAAACCCTTTCGAAGGCTCGGCGTCTTAATGACTTTAGTAGCGGATATCTCCCATCGCGCCGTACATCTCAGTGATCTCCGCTAACCTCTTATAACCTAACCGGTTACTGACGGAAGCAAGCAATCAAGCGAGCCCCTTTTTTCGGGCCAGACGAGGACCGCACAAGTTATGGCTATTCAGACGCCAACGCAGGAAAAACCTACGGTAGAGAAGTCCACGCGGACGAAGCCGAGCGAGATTCAGTTTTCTCACTTCGGAGTCTTGAACGCGGGAAAGCAAAGCCGCGGTTCTTTCTTCACAGCGCTGATTCTGAATGTCACAGCTGCCCTCATCATCCTTTTGCTCACTGCGGCCGTAAAGAAACAGCAACACATTGAAAAGCTTTCGCGCCTGGATGCTCCGATCCCAAGGGAACTCAAGGAAGTTCCCAAGCCGAAGCCGATCCCTGTGCTCCCGAAGCCTCCTAAAATTGCCATCGTAGAATCCCCAAAGATCAATGTTCCAAAGATCGAGGTTCCCGAGCCACCCAAGATTCAGACGCCGGTGATGAAGGCCGCGCCGGTTCCCGTTCCCACGCCCGCGCCCCCCAAGGCCGTGACGCCCCCTCCCGCACCTGTGGTGATCAAACTGAATCAGGCACAGGCGACCTCGGTTGCGAATAACGATGCCCATCCCAGTGCGATCCGCCTGGGCAGCCAGACGAACCCGATCAAGAACGTCACTGGACCGGCCGTTTCACCGGTGAATCTCGGACGCGCCGGAGCGCCCGGTATGCCCGCCGGAAACACGGGCCTTGGACCCGCCAGCAAGATCAATATCGGTGGTTCCGGAGCGCCGAACGGAAAAATGGGCGGCACGGACAATTCAGCTCATGCTGTAGTGGGCGTGAAGCTCGGTACACCGGGTGCAACGGGTCCCGTGACGGCACGTCCTGTGGGAGCGATTCAGATCGCGTCCACACAGCCGCAGGCGGTTCGTCCGACGAACATGCCCCCAGCGGCTGCGCGCACCCCACCGAAGCTGGTCTTCAAACCGAAGCCTGTATACACGGCGGAAGCCCGTCAGCTTCATCTGGAAGGCACGGTGTACGTCAAGATTCACCTCACGGCGGCAGGCGTCGTGCAGGTGATTGGAATTTCAAGCGGACTTGGACATGGACTGGATCAGGCAGCCATTCAGGCCGTGGAACGTATGCGTTTTTCGCCCGCCATGCAGGATGGCCATCCCGTGGACTGGGATGGTGTCGTAAATATCAACTTCCAGCTTGCAGGATAACCTTACAGCTCTCGATGGTTTTGACCTCTGCGAGGCGGAACCCTGAGTACAAAGATCAGTACACCCGTGGCAATGTCCACAACAGGAGCAGCAAAAGACCATGATGAACTTCCGCAAGCCATGCCTCGCCGGCCTGATGTTCCTGAGCCTATTCACGATATCGACCATCCCGGCCCACGCCGGTATCTTCGGTGGGAAAAAGAAGGATGACCTGTCGGCACGCAAACTGACTCCGGCACAAAACGCGTTGATTGACAAAGCGATTGCGCGAGAGAAGGAAGTCATCAAGGTAGTGAAAGAGCGGGCTCCGCTCGTCGAGACCTACATCCAGAACATGAAGCCGGACGCCAAATTGCTGCAGGTTCCTGAGTCGGATCAGCATTTCCTCGGCCGCGTTGAGTTTGGCAAAATCATCGGTGATTCGCAGTACCAGACAGCTGCCGTTCATGGAAAGTCGGGCGGAAAGTTCGGATTCTTCAAGAACTCGATGGGCTATCTGACCGGTCTTTCAAAGTCCCTGCACCTGGAGTTCTCGGAAGAGGGCTTCGTGCAGATGATGCTGGTGGACTCCAAGGACTTCAACCGCCAGATGTACAAGTTCGGTTTTGTACACAATGACTTTCTCGGAAGCGTGCCGACGATGGTCTTTGATGTAGAGCCCGCGTCGAAGAATACGCGCGGCCGCTTCTTCGGACGCATCTGGGTGGAGCGTCGTAACGGCAACATCGTTCGCTTCAATGGTTCGTTTGCCGGTACCCAGAAAGACGTCAAGGAGTACTACCACTTTGATTCCTGGCGCACGAATGTGCAGGAAGACCTGTGGCTCCCGACGAGTTTCTACGTAGAAGAATCCGACTCCAAGAGCACGGAGAGCACGGTTAAGTTCAAGTCCGTCAGCCACATCTGGGGTTATGTATTGAAGGTGCCGAACAAGGACACCGAAAATGTTGACGTGGAAGTTCAGGGCGCAACCGATGTTTCCCAGGATGCGCAGGATGTGGGCCCCCTTGGAGCACAGCGCGCATGGGTACAGCAGGCCGAGGACAACGTCGTCGACCGCCTCTTCCAAGCCGGTCTTCTCGATGCGCCTTCGGACTTCGACAAGATTCTAGAGCAGATCGCCGGTAACATCCTTGCTTACAACAACATTCAGCTCTCACGTCCGATCCGTTGCCGCACACTGTTGACCGAACCATTGGAATCGGTAGCTATCGGCAACACGATCATCATCTCCAAGAGCCTGATCGACACCACGGCCGTCCCTGGAAACAATAACGAGCAGGTTTCGAATCTCTATGCCGTGATTGCGTTCCAGCTCGCGCACGTCATCCTCGGTCATCGCCTGGATACGAAGTACGCCTTCAACGATCGACTTCTCTTCCCTGACACTTCTGCGTTTGCCAAAATCCCCATGCACCACACCGATAAGGACAACGAAGAGGCCGCAAAAAAGACTCTTGAGTTGTTGCAGCCCAAGGAGTTGAGTGAAGCTCCTGGACAGTTCGGACTTTACCTTGCGCAGCTTCAGGCAAGAGGCAAGGCTCTCAAAGCACTCAATGAACCGATGCTGGGTGATGGTCTGTTCAAAGATCCCACCACCTTCTGGCTGCAGGCGCTGGTTGGTAAGGGACCCAAACTGGACATGAACGATCTTAAGCAGAATGCTGCGATGCCTCTTTCGGCCTTTCTCCGCTTCGACCCCTGGACGGACCAGGTCATCCAGATGCACGCCGCATTCGAACCTCTTCTCAGCTCGCGCGACAAGATGCCGTTTGAAGTGGCACCGGTTTACCTGAAGCTGGCGTACTACAAAGCACCCCCGGAAGCATCAGCTGCCCCCGCAACAGGGGCAGCTCCGGCAGACGCAACACCTGGTGCAGCTCCTACAACGGGAGCTCCTGCTGGAACCACAGCAGCACCGGCCGACACTACTCTGACGCCAAACGCGGCTACTCCTGCTCCGGGCGCAACCGCCCCGACGCCACAGTAGCCAACGGAGTCCACAGGACTCCGCACCGGAACTTTCGCTGGGCCGCTCGCTTTTCCGATCGCGAGCGGCTCCTCAAAAACGCCAGGTGCAGTTGGTGTCAGCACCACTATGACAAAAATCGGAGACATTCATGACAGCAGAGGTATTGACCAGACTGCGGCCGAGGGAGAGTATGCCAATTCGTGAGGCCTATAGCCGTCAAGTGAGACTGAACCGGGGAAGCAGAAGAACCAAAAAAAGCTTGTGTATCGCTCTGTCTCTGTTGATTTTCGGGGCGATCGGTTCAACCAAAATGCGCGCACAGGCCGCCCCAGCAGGCATAGGACACGGTTCTTTTCAGGTCGGCCTCGGATTCTCGGGCGGACCACATTACGGCGGTTCCAGGTACTACGGCGGCACCTTCTATACAACCTATGACTTCACGCAGCATTGGGGCATTGAGGGAGATATCCGCCAGGTCAACACCACGGCAGACAACAAGCTCTATGAGCGTACTTATCAGCTCGGTGCCAGGTATGTACGGCACTACAAGGGCTTTATCAATCCCTACGGAAAGATCATGGTTGGCCGTGGAGTCTTCAACTTTGCCAACGACTCCGCCAATCTGGCCTACAACATCGGCGTCCTTGGGGCCGGTGTTGATTTGAATGTTTCACGACACATCAACGTGCGCGGAGACTTTGAATATCAACACTGGAAGGGCTTCCCGAACGGAGCTCTGACGCCCAAGATCCTGACGGCGGGCGTGGCTTACCACTTCTAAACGATCATGACAAAAACAAGTCAAGAGAAAGGCCCCGGAACCAGTTCCGGGGCCTTTCTCTTGCAACCAGATCTCTTCTTATCTTAGAAGTGATACGCGATGCCAACCGTAGGCATGGAAATGACTTCGTAACGGTTGGTCTTGAAGTTGTCAATGCCGAAGTTGGGAGCCTTCAGAAGAAACCCACGATATTGCACGCGGATGTCATAGCTGGGGCTGAGTTCGTAGGCAACGCCCGCACCAAAGAGAGCACCGATGTTGGTGTTCTGCTTGGTATCCAAGGTCTGCGTCTGGAAATCGCGGATCGGAGTAAGGATGAAACCTCCGACACCAGCCTCCACGAAGGGATTAAAGCTGTGGAAGTTCATGTTGTAGACATAGGCGCCCGTTATCTCCTGTTGCCGTGCATGGATGCGGAGGCCGTTGGGATAGAAGCTGGTGCGGAAGATGTCCGTGTACTGTGCGAAGGAGTAGTTCAACTCCAGAGCGCTCCGCGGTGTGAGCATATAGCGGTAGCTGGCGAGAATGCCGGTCGTTGAATTGGTATTCAACTGTGCGCTGTTGCCATTTATCTGAGGCGCAAAAATACCCATTGCGCTTACACTCACATCCTGTCGGCTTTCCTGCCCATGCATTACGGCTGCCGACAGCAGCAGAGCACCCAACCAAATCGTCTTCTTCATTCCGCGGATCAACCTTCACCTTTCCTGCATCCAGGGGCTTGCCCTTGAAGGCGGCACCGGCACAGCAATCCATTTTATTGTACCTGTACATGAGCCGGGGAAGGTGGAACGGATGTCGCCCTCAGAAAAGTGAGCGAGAAAAGAAGGAAAAGCGAAGAAGGCCGCTCGTGTGAGGTTGTGTCCACGAATATCACAAGTGGCTAGACGCAGCATGACCGTTCCAGAGGGACGGCATGCATTCGAAGCCGGAGACTATGTACGGCCTAGCTCGAGATCACGGACAGAACGCCATGCTCCCCACAACAGTAAGGTGTAGTACAAGAACATCAGAAACAGCGTCAGCCATAGAAGGAGTAGTCCGTGCTTAACCGACTCTCCTTGAGCAGAGAGCACACGGCCATCCACGAAGGGATAAACAGCCGCGCAGCTTAAAACGAAGGCAACAATCGAGTAGACAGCGCGCTTGCGCCACAGACGAAAGCGCGCCCTTGCATTCTCAAGCGCCTCTGCCAAGTCCGCTTCGCTATCGGGAACGCTTGTCATGTTGTACAACATATCTAATCCCTTCTATCTACTGTTGCTGTGGAACTTCCTTAATAGAGTCCGGGATAATTGTAGATGTGACCCTGTATTGCTGTTGAGCCTCTACCCGAGGAGGAAAGAACAGATCCGAGAACCAGTTTGTTGTGTGAGTGGCTCCCGATCCGGTCACAGTTGCACGGGTCACCTGTTGCCTTACCAACCGTTGTAATTGGAAAATTTGCTGTTGCCTCAACAGAAACAGATTTCTCCGCTCCCTTCACTGCGCTTCGGTCGGTCGAAATGATCGGGGAGGTTGGACGAAAGTGCTTTGAAGGTGTCACCTCTGCGAGGAAATTAATGTGGAGAACGCTCGAGGAGATAGCTGTAAGGATCGCCCGTTGTGCCAGCGTGCGCTTCCACTACCTCCAGAAATGCCATGGCCGCATGCGAGAGCGTGGCCTGCTTACGGTGGACGAGCCGCAACTTACGCTCCATCTGGAGCTCTTTCACCATCACCTGCACCAGGTTTCCGGAGGCGAGTTCGCTTTCCACGCTCAGACCGGGCGCGATGGCGACGCCGTTCCCCATGGCGACGAAGCGCTTCACGGCGTCGAGCGAAGGCAGTTCCACCTCGATCCGCAGCGGAGTTTTGTGGCGGCGGAATGCATCCATCACCTTCGCGCGCTGCGGAGATGGGACATTGTGCGCGATAAAGTCTTCGGAGCCCAGGTCGCGGATAGATACGGATTTTGCTGTTGCCAAAGGGTGCTTCGGGTGGACGACGAAGGCGAGCGCATCCCGATAGACAACGATCGAGCGGACCTGCGGATCTTCCGGACGAAAAGAGAGCACACCGAGCTCGACGGAGTGTGCCAGAACCTCGTCCGCAATGCGGCTGGCCAGAGACCGGTGCACGGTGACCTTGATGCTGGGGTGCTTTCTGCGAAAGATATCCAGGAGCGGAAGCAGGTAGAGGCAGGTATATTCGTTGGCGGCGAGATTGAGGACGCCACGATGCAGGGAGCGCAGTTCTTCCAGCGCTCCGCTGGCTTCGGAACGGAGATTGAGCAGCTTTTGGGCGTATTCGCGGAGGATCTCGCCAGCGTCGGTGAGGGAACCATCGCGCATGGAGCGCTCAAAGAGTGCTTCTCCCAGCTCGGCTTCGAGCTTGGCCACTGTCTGGCTAATGGCGGGCTGAGTCCTGCGGAGGCGTACGGCGGCCCGGGAAAAGCTGCGCTCCTGGGCGACGGCGAGAAAGGTTTCGAGCTGAAAGAGATCCAATGCCTGTATCCGACCCTTCAATCACTTTTGCATAACAATTACTGATACTGTCATCAGTGCCTATAAATCGTCGTTATGTTTACAATACCAACATGAGCACGGGTAGCGTTACAAACAATCGCGTTCTCTTCTTCGATACCACTCTGCGGGATGGCGAGCAGTCCCCTGGATGCACCATGCACCATGCGGAGAAGCTCCGATTTGCGCACCAGCTTTCGACACTGGGTGTAGACATCATCGAAGCCGGCTTCCCCATTGCCTCTACGGGCGACTTCGAATCGGTTCGCGCCATCTCACGTGAGCTTAAGAACGGGCCCCGCATCGCGGCGCTTGCCCGCTGCAGACGTGACGATGTTCTGACGGCTGGCCGAGCGGTCGAGGCTGCAGAAAAAAATCGTATTCACGTTTTCATCGCCTCGTCTGACCTGCACCTTGAGGCCAAGCTGCGCATCACGCGCGCAGAAGCGTTGGACCAGACAGGCGAGATGGTTCGCCTGGCACGCACGCTCTCAGAAGACGTGGAGTTTTCCGCCGAAGACGCAACGCGATCGGACCTGGAGTTCATGATCCAGCTTGTGAACGTAGCCGTGGAAGCCGGGGCGACGACGATCAATCTGCCCGATACGGTCGGCTATACGACTCCGGCAGAGTACAAGCAGCTCTTTGAGACGATGCGCACGCGCATTCCAAACTCCGATGCGTTGATCTTCTCGACGCACTGCCATGACGATCTTGGTATGGCTACGGCGAATGCGCTTGCCGGTGTTCTGGGTGGGGCGCGCCAGGTGGAAGTCACAATCAACGGCATCGGCGAACGCGCGGGTAATGCTGCTCTGGAAGAGGTAGCCGCGACGATGATGGTGCGCAAGGACCGCTTCCCTTTCCAGCACAACATCGTGATGAATCAACTGGCTCCGACGAGCACAATGCTCGGCGAGATTGTGAGCTTTGGCGTGGCTCCGAATAAGGCTGTCGTGGGCAAGAACGCGTTTGCGCACGAGAGCGGGATTCATCAGCACGGCGTGCTGGCCAATCCGCTGACGTACGAGATCATGACGCCCGAGTCTGTCGGCGTGACAGCGAACAGCATCGTGCTGGGTAAGCATTCGGGGCGTCGCGCCCTGGAGCATCGCCTGACAGAGCTGGGGCATACGCTGACGAAGGACGAGTTAGATGTGACGTATACGCGCTTCACGGAACTCGCCGATCGCAAGAAGGCGATCTACGACCAGGACATTGTGGCTTTGCTGCCGCAGAAGATCTCCGCAAACTAAACGAGAAGAGAGATATGAAGCTGAAGATTGCATTGCTGGCAGGTGACGGCATTGGACCCGAAGTAACGCAGGAAGCTGTGAACGTGCTCGAGGCTGTCGCCTCGCACGGTGGGCATAGCTTCGAGTTTGTTCCGCTGTTGATTGGTGGAGTCGCAATTACCGCGAAGGGCTCTCCGCTACCTGCGGAGACGTTGGAGCAGACACTTGCGTGCGATGCTGCCCTACTGGGCGCTGTTGGCGACAACAAGTTCAACCATCTCTCGCCAAATAAACGGCCGGAGGCTGGCCTGTTGCAGATTCGTTCTGCGCTCGGTGGCTTTGCAAACCTTCGTCCGGCGACGGCGTACAAGGCTCTGGCGGACAACTCTCCGCTGCGGCCCGAGATTACGGAGGGCGTCGATATCCTCTTCGTGCGCGAACTGCTGGGCGGGCTTTACTTTGGCGAACCGCGCTGGTGGGATCGTGAAAAGGAACTTGCGCACAACACGATGGTCTATTCGAAGGCCGAGGTTGTGCGTGTGGCGAAGATCGCCTTTGAGCTTGCGCAGAAGCGCAAGAAGAAGGTGACCTCCGTTGATAAAGCGAACGTGCTGGAAGTTTCTCAGCTCTGGCGCGCCGCTGTCACGGAAGTAGCGAAGGATTTTCCGGATGTGACGCTGGAACATCAGCTTGTGGATTCCATGGCGATTCATCTCATGAATACGCCGCGCAGCTTTGATGTCGTGCTAACGGAGAACCTGTTTGGGGATATTTTGTCGGACGAGAGCGGCGTGATTACCGGGTCGCTCGGCATGCTACCTTCTGCGACGCTTGGCGGCAAGGTGAATCTTTATGAGCCGGTGCATGGATCGGCTCCTGACATCGCAGGCACGGGCAAGGCGAATCCGATCGGCGCGATTCTTACGGCAGCGTTAGTTCTGCGGCACTCTGCTGGGCTAGAAGCCGAGGCGAAGGTGATCGAAGCTGCGGTGATTGAGGCCTTGGAAGAAGGTAACCGCACCTCGGATATTGCACGCGGCAACATCGCCGGGCAGCGCGCTGTTTCTACCACCGAGATGGGCAAGATCATTCTCGACAAGGTCAAGACTTCACTGAAGTAAGGACAGGCATATGGCAGCGAAAACATTGTTTGAAAAAGTTTGGGAGCAGCACATCGTCGCGGAGCCCGCGGGCGAACCGACACTGATCTACATCGATCTGCAGTTGGTGCACGAAGTCACCTCGCCGCAGGCCTTTGACGGTCTCCGCCTGGCGGGACGCAAGCTGCGTCGCCCGGACCGCCACATCGCAACGGTGGACCATAACGTTCCGACGACGAGCGCGCAGGATCGCTTGGTGATCGTCGATCAGATCGCTGCCGCGCAGGTGAATGCGCTTCGCAAGAACTGTGCCGATTTCGGCATTGAGTTCTTCGACGTGCAGGACGCGTCGCAGGGCATCGTGCACATGATCGGGCCGGAGCTGGGCGCGACGAAACCGGGGATGACGATCGTATGCGGCGATTCGCACACATCGACCCACGGTGCCTTTGGCGCATTGGCCTTTGGAATTGGAACGAGCGAAGTCGAGCACGTGATGGCGACGCAGACACTGCCCAATTCGCGACCAAAGACCTTCCTGATTAACGTAGAGGGTGAGCTTCCCTTCGGCGTCACCGCGAAGGACATCATCCTCGACATCATCGGGCGCATCGGCACGGATGGCGCGACGGGATACGTAATTGAGTATGCAGGTTCGGCGATTCGTGCGCTTTCGATGGAAGGCCGCATGACGATCTGCAACATGAGCATTGAGGCGGGCGCGCGCGCGGGCATGATCGCTCCGGATGAGACGACGTTTGCTTATCTGAAGGGGCGTCGTTTTGCTCCGAAGGGCGAGCAGTGGGATGCCGCTGTGGCGCACTGGAAGACTCTGCCGACGGATGCGGGCGCGACCTATGATCGCGAGTTGCATATCGACGCGACGACGCTCGCACCTGCCGTGACCTGGGGCACCTCGCCGGGAATGACGACGACGATTGGCGCGTCCGTTCCTACGCTGGACGACGCGAAGAGCGATGCCGACCGCAAAAGCTACGAGCGTGCCTTTGAGTACATGGACCTGAAGCCGGGAACGCCGATGGAAGAGATCCGGATCGACACGGTGTTTCTTGGATCTTGCACGAACGGGCGCATTGAAGATTTGCGCGCAGCGGCTGCGGTGGTCAAGGGGCATCACATTGCGACGAAGGTGCGTGCGATGGTCGTTCCGGGATCACAGGC
>Ga0247762_1000042_pt1 | contig 69084 bp, 56 predicted proteins | sample UWRJL081202R4_FD_181016 | JGI IMG/M metagenome (GOLD analysis project Ga0247762, IMG submission 181016) | Plant litter microbial communities from Arlington Agricultural Research Station in Wisconsin, United States - UWRJ-L081-202R-4 | ecosystem: Environmental > Terrestrial > Plant litter >...
TTTGAAGGATGGGGATATTCTTCGTGAAATTAACCGGTCTTATTATCACGCGAGTACCTATGAATACCCGGCGGCATTTTATACTGCTGCTAATGGGACCACCTATTTGATACACTGTCCTCTTGAATACTGCCGGCTTGATTTTGAGGAGGTGGAAACCGGTAAAATAGTTACGGACATTCCGGAGAGGGCGCCTGTCGATATATTTCATTCGCGACTTTCATTAAGCCCGGATAATAGATTCCTGATGGTTCGCGGTTGGGCCTGGCATCCGTTAGACCTGGTTCGTCTTTATGACATCGAAGCGTGTTTGTCTGATCCAAAACTACTGGATATGGGCATCTATACTGACAGCGGTCCTATTGAGCAAAGTATCGGTTGCTTTATAAACAGCGACGAAGTGTTACTGGGTTCCCTGGATTTTGATGACGAAGAAGAGGGTTTCCCGCTGGATCACATCGCAGCGTGGAATTTTAAGACGGGGGCTATTTCAAAACCGGTAAAAGTTTCGGAGCGGTTTGGAAACATTGTTGGTGTCTATAACGGAATTATTGCCTGGGACTTTTCAGGCTACCCTAAGATCATCGATATCCGAACCGGCAGCGTGATCGACAAGATGGAGGACGTATCAACCGGTAACCAGGTATCGTCGATCATTCATCACATCGATTCTGTACCTCAAATCATATTCAATCCCGGGTTGAATGCCGTAGCGGTGGCTTCTTCTCAAAATACGATCGATGTATTTTCGTTGGAACGTTTTAATGAATAATTTACGGTGTAACCAGGTATCGTCTTCAACATAACCTCTCTCCTATGCCCAAAGACTACTTTTCCGGTCACTCCCAAGTTTACGCAAGCTTCCGCCCTACTTATCCGGAAGACCTCTACGCATTCATCTTTCAGCACGTCGCGCAAAAGGACACTGCCTGGGACTGCGCGACGGGTAACGGCCAGGTTGCGGGGTACCTTGCCGAATACTTCGATCGTGTGTTCGCCACCGATATCAGCGTTCAGCAACTGGAGCAGGCACCTGCTCATGATGGCCTGGTATACGCTGTGAGTCCGGCGGAGCGCACATTGTTCCCTGACAATCATTTCGACCTGATCACGGTGGGTCAGGCCTTGCACTGGTTCGACCGAAGTGCGTTTTACACTGAGGTGAAACGCGTGGCCAAGCCGGGCGGCATTCTCGCGGTATGGGGTTATGCCACGATGTCGATTACTCCGGAGATAGACGGCCCGCTTCTTCACTTCTATAGTACCATCGTCGGCCCCTATTGGGATGAAGCCCGCCGGCTGGTAGAGCAGCAATATAAAACCATCGAGTTTCCTTTCGATGAGATTCCGGCGCCTAGCTTCGCGATCCGTGTAGCGTGGTCTCTGGAGCACCTGGCCGGTTATCTCGAAAGCTGGTCTGCCACACAAAAATACATCCGCGAAAAGGGCACCAACCCGGTTCCGGATCTCATAAAGACGCTCGCACCACTATGGCCCGACGAGGTTCAGCACACTGTATCGTTTCCTGTCTTTCTGCGGCTTGGCCGCGTTGTTAAGTAACAGACCGCGCTACCTGATATTCGGGCGGATTAATACGATGGCATCGTTTTTTGGTTTCGTTTTCCCGATAAACCTTGCTATCATCGTAGCGTTTTTCAATTCTATGCGTCATCCCTTTTCTCTCCTTTTAGCGTTTGTTATCGGTCTGGTTGTTCTGATCGCTTTTCAGCAACGGCCAAAAACGGAATACGATGTCATTATCCGCGGCGGTACTCTTTATGATGGTACGGGAGCCAAGCCGTTCGCCGGCGATGTTGCTCTTCGCGGCGACACTATTGCCGCTCTTGGGGACCTCAAGGATGCTACTGCTAAACGCGAGGTAGATGCGCGCGGACTTGCTGTGGCACCGGGCTTCGTGAACATGCTCAGCTGGGCAGACCGCAGTCTCCTGATGGACGGCCGTTCGATGAGCGATATTAAACAGGGCGTAACCCTGGAGGTTTTTGGCGAAGGTTGGAGCCCCGGCCCTGTAAAACGTAAAGCGACCGCAAAACCAGTGGACAGCCTCTGGACTACTCTTGGGGGCTACTTTAAATATGCCATCAAAAAAGGTGTCTCTCCGAACATTGCGTCGTTTGTCGGCGCCACTGCTATCCGCATCCATGAAGTGGGCTATGACAACCGCGCTCCAAAACCCGACGAACTGGAGCGGATGAAGAACCTGGTTAAGCAGGCCATGGAAGAAGGCGCCATGGGTCTTGGCTCGTCTCTGATCTATGCTCCCGCCGATTATGCCAGCACCGAAGAGCTTATCGCTCTTGCTAAAGTCGCTTCTCAATATGGCGGCATGTATACTACACACATGCGCAGCGAAGGTGATTTTATTCTGAAGGGATTGAACGAGACTTTCCGGATTGCCAAAGAAGCCAACATTCCCGCGGAGATCTATCACCTCAAGATCAACATTTCCCGCAACTGGCCCAAAATCGATACGGTGTTATTCAAGATCGACAGCGCGCGTAAAGCCGGTCTGCGAATCACTGCCAACAACTACCCTTACATTGCCAGCGCCACCGGTTTGACCGCGCGTCTTCCCAACTGGGCGCAGGAGGGCGGTGCTGCGGCTATGCGCAAACGCCTGAAAGATCCCGAGCAACGCAAGAAGGTTCTATACGAGATGCGTATGGGCATACCGTATAAGAACTCGGATCCCAAAGATGTGATGATGCTCGGTTTCCGTCTCGACTCGCTCAACAAATTGTATCTTGGTAAACGCCTGGATGAAGTGGCGCGTATTCATGGTAAAGATGCTGACGAAACCGTTATCGACCTGGTTGTGAAAGATAAATCGACCATCGCTGTCGTATACTACTTGCAATCTGAAGACAACATTAAAAAGTTCGTTCAGCAACCCTACGTCAGTTTCGGTTCGGACGGTGCTTCGATGTCGGAGTTAAAGATCTTTGCAGACTGGGGTACGCATCCGCGCGCGTACGGCACCTTTGCACGCTTTCTTGGCAAATATGTTCGCGATGAAAAGCTTGTTTCTCTTGAAGAAGGTATACGCCGGCTTACATCGCTTCCGGCCGGTAATCTGAAGATCAAAAAACGAGGCTCTCTTAAGGTAGGCTATTATGCAGACCTTGCGATTTTCAATCCTGCTACCATTAAGGACAACGCTACTTTTGAGGCACCAAAGAAGTACGCCACGGGTATGGTCCATGTGTTTGTAAACGGTAAACAGGTTCTTAACAATGGCGAGCATACCGGCGCGAAACCAGGCCGCGTAGTGTATGGTCCCGGGTATAAAAAGAAAGGCTAGTCGTTTCTATATCCGCTGCTACAAATAAATATCTTTAATTGTAGCAAGCCCCAATGTATCCCTGGCGGTTATTTCAAGGTACATTCCTTTCTCGGGTAAGACAGGCAGGTGATATACCCAGTCGGTTGTATTTATACGATCTGCCTGACCTTCCGCCAATACTTCCTTCGAGCGGGATATGAGCTTTACTTCCACTTCTTTCACCTTAAAATTTCTCTTGGCGGCGGTAAATCTAACGCGTTTGCGTCGTTCAGGAGCAGTTGTTTCTGCGTCTCTGGCTTCGATCCTGATGCTTAGCATATATTCGGATATCGCTACGTTCCAGGCGCTGTGCTTGTTTTGCTTTTTCGCCAGTTTCCTGTATTCGTCACATTTTTCGGGATCGCGCATTATCGAGCGGGCATATTTGGCTGCGTCCTTGAATTTATCGAGGTAGAGTTGTTGTAATTCGCTGTTTCTTTTTCTTTTTCTGGTTAGAGGTTTTACGGATACAACGGTTTTGTCGCCATTCTTTCTGAATACGAGTTGGTCGCCTATCATTCCGCGCAGGCCTTGCAGTGGGGAATTGCCAGTAAGGATTGCCATAGTATTATTGTTTATGTGTGTTTATCCGTCGGTGGCGGATTAATTTTATCCAGTCAAACAATTATTCTGTATCCAAATTTACTAACTATGTATCAGCGTCGTTCATTTTGACCTGATCAATATTTGGCACGCAGGACGGCCTTTTTTTATGCATCTGAGGTTATTATAACGAGTATATTGATTATATATTGCGATATCTTATTGGGTTTCCGCGCGTTGTTCGTTAGGTGGAATATTGTATTGCGCGGATGTGTTTAGAATGTCCTTAAAACGAAGAAAAGCAAACCATGGTTAGGGGAAGGAATGGAGGGTAAGTGAAGGATGAGTGGAGAATGAGTGGAGGATATATAACGTATACGTGAGGTATAAGTGAGGTATACCTGAGGTACAAGCGAAGGTGAAGGGGGTTTGATTGATTTGTGACAGGATGTAGTTCGGGATTAATATGAGGATGGGGTTGATCAATTGCTGGCGTAAGGTTGTCAATGGTTGTGACTGGTACGGTGATCAAGGGAATCGCTGATTCAATGTTGGGCCGACAGCATCGGGGGATTTGCTTTTGCAGGGGCGATTATAGAGGAAAAAGCATTACATAAACTGACGTATGTTTTAGAGCAAAATGCTATATTTTCCGTAATTCATTTTCTTACTTTTTTCAAAAATGGCAATGGCCTGTTATCTGGCCCGTTAAATTGATTTGCGTGGGGCCGTTGCAACTGTTTGAGGGGTTTTGGAAAGGGCGAAATTTTGCGTTTCAAAACATTAAATAACACTCAGGTTTTCAATCAATTCGGGGGATATCTTGTTGTAGCGGTGTAATCCTTGTATTTTTAACATATTTTTCTTTTTGCAAAACAAAGCCCCAGTATCCATTTTTATGGATAAACGATTTATATCTGCATTTTTCCTTGTGTTGGTGAGCCTGGCGGGCTACGGTCAGGATTCTATGGATAAAGGCGACAAAGCCTATAACAAGAAGGACTACCAGGAAGCCATTAAAAACTACCTCTCCGTTATTCAAGGGCAACCTGATAACCCTGAGCTTAATTTCAAGCTTGGGATGTCGTACCTGTATACGCTTACAAAGTCCAAGGCGGCTCCTTACCTGGAGAAGGCTTATAAACTCAAGCCTGAAGTCGATCCGGATATCGATTATCACTTAGGCATGGCGTATCAGAACAATCACCAGTTCGGATTGGCGCGCAAGCACTTCGAGGAGTTCAAAAGAAAGAACAAGAAGCTGGCTGATATCGTAAACGAAAAGCTTCAGCAGTGTATCATCGGGGATTCACTTGTGAAACGCCCCGTTCCGGTTACGATCACGAACTTCGGTCCCAAGATCAATTCAGACTTTCATGATTATTCGCCGATCATTTCGGCTGACGGCAATACGCTGATCTTTACTTCCAACCGTTCTACGGATGCCTACAAGATCAAGAGCAGTACCAACTTCGAGGACATTTACATTTCTCACCGCGAAGGCAGCGACTGGAGCGAGCCTGAGAAGATCAGCTCGAACATCAACATCAAGTATAACGACGCCGCTGCTTCCCTCTCGCCTGACGGCAAGACGCTGTTCCTGTATTATGAAGCTGGTGCGGGTGACATTTATTTCTCGACACTCGGTGAAAACGGCAAGTGGTCCAAGCCCGATCCGCTGAAGGGTGTAAACATGCCTACGTTCTGGGAAACTTCCGCGTGTGTTTCCGCGGATGGCAAGAAGCTGTTCTTTAGCAGCAATCGCCCTGGCGGACGTGGAGAGCTGGACATTTACATGTGTACGCTGGACGCCAAAGGCAACTGGGGCAAACCTGTGAACCTGGGCAAGCGGATCAACACAGCGGGCAACGAAGACTCACCTTATATTCACCCCGACGGTGTTACTCTTTACTTTTCTTCGGACGGGCACCCGAGTCTTGGCGGTACCGATATCTTTAAAAGCGTTTACAAGGACGGCCAATGGAGCAGACCTGTAAACCTCGGCTATCCGATCAACTCGATCGAGTACGACGGTTTCTTTACGATGTCTGCCGATAAGAAGACGGGATATTTCTCGGCTATGCGCGTGGAGGGCTTTGGCGAAGCCGATCTTTATAAGATCGAGTTCAAAGACGAGCCGAAGCCAAAAGTGATAGAGGAAGATCCTGTGATCCTGGCCAGCAACGAGCCGATCAGTATTCCCTCTACTCAGACGGCAGATACCCCTCCCGTTACACAACAGCCGGTGGTAAAGGAAGAGCCCAAACCTGTTGTGGAGCAGCCTAAGGTGGAACAACCGAAAGCAGAGCCACCCAAGGTTGAGCAACCAGTCGTTACCGAGACTCCTAAAACACAGCCTCCTGTAGAGACGCCTGTGGTGGTTGCCGAAGCTCCGCAGCCGGAATCTACGACTCCTGTACCTATGACCGCGCCTTCGAATAAAGCGGGGACGCGTAATACTCAGAACGAAGAGCCGATGCAGCAATATGTCGACCCTATCGTACAGGTTTCGAAGGACAACAATGTTGTTACGGTGTTAAAGGGTAAGGTTATCGACGAGAGTACTGCTGCGCCTCTTGCCGCGGTGATCACGCTCGTGGACAACACGACGAACAAGATCATCACGCGTATGAACTCGAACCCCGCTACGGGTAACTTCGAGCTTGTGATTCCTCACGGTGGCAACTACGGTGTGTCTACTGATAAAGACGGCTACCTCTTCAACTCTATCAACTTCAACCTGCCGGCGTTTGCAGAATACCAGGAGATCGATACTCACATCATCATGGTTCGTGCTGAAATCGGTAAGAAAGCGGTTCTTAAGAACGTGTTCTTCGACGTAGGCAAGTCTGAGCTGAAACAGGAGTCCGTATCCGAGCTCGAGCTTATCAAGCTAATGCTTATTGATAACGAAGCCTTAAAGGTTCAGATCAACGGTCACACGGACAATACGGGTAATTCGGAGACGAACAAGTCGCTGTCGCTGAAGCGGGCTCAAGCAGTTGTTGATTATCTGATCGGGAAAGGTATCGATTCGAATCGTTTGTCTGCCAAAGGTTTCGGGTCTGAGCGTCCGCTGGTGTCGAATGATGATGAGCAGGAAGGGCGTGCGATTAACAGACGGACGGAGATTGAGGTTATTGATGTGGTGAAGCAGCAGGGATGACATGAATCAGTGTGAGTGCGGAGTGTGAGAGCGATGAGTGTGTGTGAGTGAGTGGGAAATATATTTTTAATTATGGATCGTCTGCCTGAGTGTATTGGGTGGACGATTTTTTTTTTGAGGGGTGAGAAGAAATGTATAGCCACAATTGGGGTTATATCGGGTCTGGCTTGTGAGTAGAAAGGTCTACGTTATGGGTGATGGGGTGGCATTAGTTTTAGGGGGCTGTTATTGATGAAGTTTTATCAATAACCTAAAAGACTATTATTATGGCAACCTTAAGTGAATTGAAAGTAGCGATCCTGACGGATCATGGTTTTGAACAGTCGGAACTGGTGAGTCCGAGGGAGGCATTGGAGAAAGCGGGAGTACATGTTGATATTGTATCGCCGCAGGAAGGTGAAGTAAAGGCGTGGGATGAGGATAACTGGGGTATTCGTGTAAAGGTAGACAAGTTATTGCACGAGGCTGACCCTGATGATTATGATGGGCTGGTGCTGCCGGGTGGTGTTATGAATCCGGATCACCTGCGGTTGAATGAAGATGCCGTTTCGTTTGTGAAGCGCTTCTTTGCTTCGGGTAAACCTATTGCGGCTATTTGTCACGGGCCTCAGACGCTGATCAATGCTGATGTTGTGAATGGGCGCAGGCTTACTTCTTTTCCTTCGCTGCGCGTGGACCTGGAGAATGCGGGTGCTGAATGGGTGGATGAAGAAGTGGTGGTGGATAATGGGCTTGTGACCAGCCGGACTCCGAAAGATCTACCGGCGTTTAATAAGAAGTTGTTGGAGGAGTTGAGAGAAGGCGTACATGTTTTACGGGCGTGAGTGTGAGTAGCGAGGGGGGAAGAGGGAGTTGAGTACGAGGGGAATTTGGGTATGGGGAGAAGATGGGATGATGTAGCGGGGCAGTGTGAGGAACAGTGCGAGAGCGAAGAATTTGAATGGAGGTGTCCCACCGGGTTGTAGGTGAGACACCTTTTGAGCAAACAGGGAATAAACCATTAAATCACCTGCCAAACCATTCATTATACACAAGTAACGCAGCGGTGGACTTTAGATTATACAGAAAATCGTCAACGGCGTGGTGCGTCGATGAGTGTACATTATGGGCGATGAGTTTCTTTTAGGCGCTGCAAGTTCCGGAGTAATTATTATGAGGGGCGCTTTACACTGGTACATTTTATTTTACGTTGTCTATTACTTTGAGGTACTCGCGTACTTTTCGCGTGGGTCTGAAGCGGTGTACGAGATTTATGCGGAAGTTTCCGGTGTTGAGGTTTATCATGCGCTGGTCGTCGTGGCGGGCGAGGCGGAGGGAGCTTGTTACAAACAGGAAGCTTATGGCCCATTTCGATGTGTTGTAGCCGGTTGATACCTTAAAATTTGTATTGGGGCTGAGGCCGACGGCGGTTGTTGAGCCGCTGTTGTCGTAGAATGTATTGATGCCGAGGTCGAGGGCTAATGATGCGGATCCGGTTGCGAAGAAATGTTTGTTGTATACGTATGTATATGCATATCCAATGGTGGGGCCGATCTCTACGAATCTGAACCTGTCGGTTCCGAGCTCTGCTGCGGTTGCATCGGTGGCTGTAGGGATTATGGTGCTGTCTGCTTTTACTCCTCCGGCATAGAACTCGATTCCGACCAGCGGTGTGCCTGCGGATTTCTTCTGCCACTCGTTCTGGAGAAATGCTGCGCGGTATGAGAACTTACGGTAGTTGAATATGTATTGTACGGTTGCTCCGAGTATGTTTACACGAAGGTCGGGGCGCCGGTAATATTGGGTATTATCGGCCATAGCATCGCCTTTTGGAGCGAGGTAGAAGCCGCGATAGAACTGGCCGAGTACGTCGAGTGTGAACCTGCGCCCGTAGCTGTGAAACTGTAGATCGAGGTATCGTGTTTTGCCGCGACCGCGATCGGGGTTAAGAAAACCGAAGCCATAGGCCAGATTCAATGTTGCCCACTTGTATGTTGCACCAATGCCCATGTTGAGCGTGGTATTGGGGCGAAAGCGCAGGGTGTAGTCCTTTTGGCGGTTTTGTATGATAAGGCTGGTGAACTTGCGGGAGAAATAAAAACGGCCTGTGATCTGGCGATTGTATTGCTGGTAGTATGTTGTGTCGGTAGGTGTCACCGATGATTGTGCATGTCCGCATAATGGTAGCATGATGCCAAGAATGGGGAATATAAAAATCAGGCTACGGCGCATTGGTTTGACGGCTAAAGTAGATAGCCTACCCTACTTATATAAAAAAGCAGGCCTGGTCGGCCTGCTTTAAAATCTTCATGATTGCGGCGTCTGCGAGAGCCTATTTTTCCGGACGGGTTGGTGAATTATCCTGGAGTCGTTTACCGCTTTTATCGAAGCGGTACGTCTTTGCGTTGGCTCCGTCGTTTATTTCGATGAGATAGCCGTCGTTGGTCTTGCTTCTGTAAACTGTACCGTTTTCCCATCCTTTATATTCTGCGCCCTGCAATGTAGAGCGCAGTGACTGCGGCACTTCGGATGATTGGATCTTTGTCATGTCGCGTTGGTAATTAGACTCCTGCGAGCTTTGCGAACGTGAGGGCTGTACGGTCTGCTGGCGTTGAGGCTGCTGAGGGTTTGCCTGTTGTTGCTTTGCGGGCTCGCGGCGAGCTGTATCGTACGTTGGTGTTTGAGCGCTTGCTACCGTTACGGCTACCAGCGCAGCGGAAAGCGTTAACATTAGTTTTTTCATGGTCTTTGTCTTTTGGTTTTGACAATTCTTGTCTAATTTAATTATACATCAGGGCTTCAAACTTGTGCCATGCGTGGTGGTGATGATGTGGATAGGATTTTCTACAGGGGGGATTGGGACGAGGCCTGCTGGCGCGAATCCGGCAGTCACAGACTGCGGCATGATGGGCACAAGTCGCAGACTTGCGCCAATTCCCGGCCAGTCCTAGCCTTATGTTAAGTAAATCAGGACAAGGCTTGACTTGCATGACGGCACCTTGCGCCAGTTCGATACTTAAATATTATTTGGGGGATGGATGGTGGTGTGGGGGTGGTTGCCTGTCTTATGGGAAAGTGGGGTTGATGCGTGAATATGAAATAGATCTGATACGAATTATCTTTATCCGTGCAAGTATCCGAACAGCAGCTTATAGACGGGATTCGTGGGGGTAATCAGGCCCACTTTCAGCACCTGTTCCATACGTATTACGATTCGTTGTGCCAGTATGCTTATACTCTTCTCCGGGATATGGACGAAGCTGAGGACATTGTGCAATCGATGTTTGTGAAGCTTTGGGAGAAGCACGAGATCCTGACGATAACGCACACGTTCAAGTCGTATCTATACCGGGCTGTGCATAACCTGTGTATGAATCACCTGGAGCATCGCGGCATCCGGCAGAAGCACGTGGTTTATGCGGTTCAGCAGGGTGTGGATGTGCAGCGGCCCGAAGTATTTCCCGAAGAGCTTGAGGCAAGTATTGTGGCGGCGATCGATTCGCTTCCTGATCAATGCCGGCGGATCTTTACGATGAGCCGGTACGAAGAGATGAAGTACAGCGAGATCGCGCACCGGCTTGAGATCTCGGTGAACACGGTGGAGAACCAGGTGAGTAAGGCTCTGAAACTTTTACGGGAGCGGCTGAATGTATAGTCTTGTATAACGAAGTGAAAACAAACGAGTATAGTGAAAAACGAACAGACGATTGAGATCACGGACGAGTTGATTGCGCGGTATCTTGCCGGGGAGGCGAGCCCTGAAGAAGCCATAGCGCTGCACGCGTGGCTGGAATCACGCGGGCATCGCGAGCACTTCGAAAAAACGGAGCGCGTGTGGCACCTGACGTATCCATCGAAGTCTCCGCGGGTTACGAACCGTGACAGCGCGTGGCGTTTTGTAGAGGCGCGCGTGGGCGGCAACCGGCACAGCATAGCTTTTCCGGAGCAAAGGCAGGAGCATTCGGCAATTCGTTTGCGCGTTGTGTTACAGATCGCGGCATCCATCGTTATTTTACTCAGCGCGGGTTTGGGAGCGTATTTTCTTCTGTCTGGCAAGGAAGTGCCGCAGGTTACTCATGTTACGCAGCAACATCCTGAAGATCGTGTTTTGCCGGATCAATCCCATGTTACTCTGAACCGGCACAGTAAGATTCAATACGCGCAGGATTTTGAAGGCAAACTTCGCGAGGTTACTCTGTCAGGTGAGGCTTTTTTCAAGGTCACCAAAAATACCGCCAAGCCGTTTATTGTTCATACGCCCATAGCCGATATAAAGGTGGTGGGCACCGCATTCAATGTGGCAGAAGGGCACGGCGAGCTGGAGGTAAGTGTTTCTGAAGGCAAGGTGCTTGTTATGACCGACCATGACAGTATTTATCTCGAGGCTGGCTACACGGGCGTTATACGTGCGGGTGTGAGTCCTATCCAGGTAAGCTCTGCTGCGGACGCCAACACGTGGGGTTATGCGACTCACCGTTTTACCTTTAAAAATACTCCTCTGAAGGATGTTTTACGATACCTTGAAAAGTCGTATCCTTGTAGTATTGAACTTCGCACGCGGACGGTTGGAAACTGCCTTCTGAATGCAACGTTCGAGCGCGACTCTGCGGAGAATATTATCAGGCTTATTGCCGAGACTCTTGATCTTACTTTAACGCAACATGACCAAGCATTCATCCTGGATGGTAAAGGTTGTCCTCCCTAGTATTCAGGGACTATTGTTGCTGTTCTATTTGGGGGATGCCCGTGCGCAATCGTCTTCGGGTACCGATCTGTATGCCACCCGAAAAGTAAGTGTATCGTTCCTACATGCCTATCTCGACGACGTTCTTCAGCAACTATCCGCTGAAGCCGGCGTCTACTTTGTGTATAGCGGAAACGTGCTGGAACCGCGCGTTCCGGCTATTTCTATAACCGCTCATCAGCAGCCACTTTCCAGTGTGCTGCAAACCCTTGGGCAGCAGCTTCACCTTACGTTCCGTTCCGAGGGCAAGTATATCATCGTCAAGAAAATCAGCGTGGTCAAAACGGTTGCCGCTGCGCCTACCCGCCGGGTTGCTCCTACGGCTGTCGTCAAACCGGAAGAGCGGCCTGCTCCTACCGCTCCCGTAACGGAAGAACCGCTTACACTGCTTACGTCGGTTCGTTCCAATGCCCTTTATTCATCTCTTACCCATCATCAGCAACCTGCGCTAGGTTCTTCTATTGCCGATGGCACGGCACGCCGGCCGCTGGCATGGTTTGTATCCGGCGGTGTCTTTGCCAACGATATTACTTACGGCGGCCTCGAGATACAGGGTGGTTTGCGAAACGCTTTTGTGGTGGTGAACGCGGGACTACTGGAAGGCTCTACGTACCGCATAGGCTACGGCGCGGGAACATCTCTATCGCTACATCGGCGCTGGGACCTTCAGCTAACTTACACTATTGCCCGGATGCGGCAGAAAGACGATGTAAGGCTTGTGGGGCACAGCTGGAACGGTGTTGTTATACGCGACAACAGTCTTCATATCAGTCTTCGTCATCAGCAAATAAAGGCTTTGCTTCATTACCACGTTAGTTCCCGTGTGGATCTTTCGTTCGGTCCTACGCTGAACCTGCTTTACGCCCGCTATACGCAGCGCACGGTGACTGAAGCTATGCCAGCCCGGCGCACTTTCCTTGTATCGGCGCGAAATGACGGGGGCCATATGTTCTCGAAAGAAACGGCATCCTTCCAGGCGGGTACGGGTAATAAACCGGAGGCAGACTATACACCGGTTCGCCCTGCTTTGTACGCCGAGGATTCTTTTTCTTCCCGCCAGATCCGCCCTGGTTTTGAAGCAGGCGTGTCTTACCGCATAAATTTTTTACGGTACCGATAGTGGTATAGTCTTCCCTACCTGTCATAGAGGTATAGACCAAACCCGGCGGCATGAAGACGAAACTCAATATTTCCGAGATTTTACTGATCGTAATTTTCTTTGTGTGTATGACGTTGTTCAATTGCGCCCAACACTGGGAGGCCGTTGAAGATATGGCGGAGTACGATGCATGGCAATTGCAGAAGCGCCTGTCGCTGGATGCGGCGCAGACGGAACAACTGCGTACGATCAACCTGACGTATTATGAGACGCTATCGAAAGCGTATGAGAGCGCGGATGACGAAGCGATGTACTGCCAAAGCGCAGATGCGATCGTCAAGGAGCGTGACCAGGAAATTTCATCTTTGCTTACGCTACAACAGCGGCATATGTGGAGAGAGTTTGAAGCGCACTGCAGCGCCAGAACACTTTGCAAACGTTAACCAGACAGCTGTTTCATACATTTACACCGTTTGCGTTACCGCGGGATAACGACGTAGTACTAAAGGATAATATAACTTTAATACCGTCCAGCCGGCCATATCTGCATGCAGGATTTACTTTGCAGATTCATAGCCCATCCCAAATCTCCTATGTTACGGTTTAAATTCTTTTTAAACTTAAAGCTCAGGATCAAACTCCTGTTGGCTTTTGGTTCTCTTCTTCTGCTCACAGTCATTCTTGTCGTTATTTTCTCTTCCACATTAAAACGCATCGGCACTTATGAGCGGGCGAGCGAAGAGGTTGACGGTGTAAATCTCGACATCCTGGAAATGGATGCCGCCGTTCAATACTTCATCGCAGAGGGATATAAGCAGGATACATTCCAGATATCCGGTAGCAGCAGCGAGCTTGCATCTTACACGAGCCATCGCGCGGCGGTAAAACAAAGACTTCAACACCTGGATTCTTCTGCTGTAGCGAACCAGGATTCGCTTACGACAAAAATCCGCCAAACGCTGGAACAAACGAATTCCCGCATCGGGCAGCTAACTGCTTTACTCCAACAACGTGGCTTCAAAGATCACGGTTTAGAAGGCAAGCTTCGTGAAGCGATACATGCTGTAGAAAAATCTCCATACCCTTATGACAAAGCCGACATGCTGACGCTTCGCCGGCATGAAAAAGATTTCTTCCTGCGCAAGGATCTGAAGTATCGCACAGAGTTCCTGAAGAAAGCGGAAGAGTTCAGAGCTTCGATCTCGTCCGCTGAAACCAGCGAAAACCAGGGCATCATCCTGGATAACCTGCTACATTATCAACACCTGTTCGATTCGATCGTGAATATCGAGACGAAAATAGGACTTACGGATCGTGATGGAATCAAAGGGCAGATCACTCAAGATCTGAGCGAGCTCAAAACATCTATCGCGGCATTGCGCAGTACTGTAAAAGAAACGAGCAGCGCGTTCAAGCAACGGTCGATAACAACGCTGATGTTAGTCTTTATACTTGAGCTTGTTCTGGGCTTCACGCTCGCTGTGGTGTATGCCAATGTTATTACACGAGCTGTTAAAGATCTGCAGCGTGTTATGCAGACGCTGGCAGAGGGGCAATTTCCTCAGCCACTGCCGGTAAAAAGCGGTGAAGAGATCGGACAGACCAAACGCGCGTTCAACCAGCTCCTGGACCGACTGAAGGCGGCCACGGATTTCGCTCATGCGTTGGGTGAAGGCAATCTGTCTACGCGTTACCAGGATCAATACGCAGATGATATCCTGGCACGTTCGCTGGTGACAATGCGCGGGCAGCTTACGGAGGCACAGCAACGCAACGCTACGGCTAACTGGATAAATTCGGGGGTGGCTCAGCTTAACGATGTTCTGCACCAACAGGCTTCCGATATTACGCTTCATGGGGATCACATTCTAAAGTTTGTGGTGCGGTATATATCGGCCAACCAGGGGGCGCTTTACCTGATCGAGCACGACGGCGGCGATGAGTATCTGAACCGCGTGGCCACGTATGCCTATGACAAAAAGAAATACGTGAATCAGCGGATCGAGAGCGGCCAGGGGCTTGTAAGCCAGTGTGTGCTGGAAAAGGCTCCTATTCTTTTAACCGAGGTTCCGAAAGACTATGTACGCATTACATCCGGGCTTGGCGAGGCAACTCCGCGTTTCGTGGCGCTGTTCCCACTTGTTTCTCACGGGCAGGTTATGGGTGTACTTGAGCTGGCTACATTCGAGAAGTTCTCTCCGGAGCAGCAGCAGTTCCTGGTTCGCATTTGCGAAAACATCGGCATATCGCTTTCCAACCGCAGGGTTACAACTGATACTTCCCGGTTGCTCACAGAAGCCCGGGAGCAGACCGAACGTTTGCGTTCGCAGGAGGAAGAGATACGCCAACAGGCTGAATACTCGCAAGGGCTACAGGAGCAGATGCAACGTGACAAACAGGTGTTGGAAAACGAGGTACTGCTGTTAAAAGCCAAGCTGAATTACTACATCATCAACGCTGCCACTAACGAGACTAACGAAACGGATGCTAATGAGTTTGTTTCGTTGTTGTGAGCGGGAAGACAGTGCGAGGGGAAAAACAGTGTGAGGAACAGGGCGAGGGCGGAGTGTGAGTGTGACTGCGAGGACGCCTGCGGCGAATCCTTCATGGAGGCTTTACATTGTTTTAATGTTCATGCGACATGAGGGTAGTACTTTTGCAATGAAAACTTTTTGTCATGCAAATCCTTGTAGTTGACGATCTTCAAACCGACCGGTTTATCATTAAGAAAATTCTCCAGCCTGATTTTGGTGTCATGACGTTATCTTCTGCCACGGAGGCTCGTGCTTATGCGCGTAGCCATTCGTTCGAGGTAGCGCTGATCAATGTTATGCTGCGCAACGATCTTGACGGCATTGAGCTTTTGCACGATCTGCGTCGTCTAAACCCGCACCATTTTGAAGCCATTGCTATCACCTGTCATGTTGATGATTCGCGTCATGGGCAGTTGCTGCGTTCGGGCTTTAAGAGTGTGATGAAGAAGCCTTTTGACCGGATGCAATTCGAAACTCTGGTGGGGCGCCACTCCAGGCCTGAGGCCGCTTAAAACATTTAATAGGAACGTAACACAACCATAAACTCTCTTTGCCAGGTAAGGCCGCGTCTTTTTTTAGTATTGTGTTCTGATTTGGGAAAATATGGATGCGGAGCGTAAAAGTTATAAGCGGAAGTTCAACAATGCTTTAGAACCTATCAAGGTTATGCTTGCACATCATAAGCATACGTTGCCGACCAAAGAATGGCTGCGTCTCGTTAAACGCACGCAAACGGGTGTATTAGAGCATCCGGACCAATACCTGGGTGACAGTATGCCGGAAGTCGAGATGATGATGGGTTTGGTGAATGAGATCTTTGAAGACTTCCTTGAGCAGCAGCATTTAGAGAATTAAGGCTTTTATTAAATAATCAGGGGCAAGAGCCGTATGAATCCTGCCCCGGATGTTTTGGATTGAACTCTGCACCTATCAATCCATGCGAAGGGATTGTGTAGGATTCAGACCAGCGGCCTTCATGGCTTGCGTTGCCACCGTTAGAAAAGCGATACTTAACGCTATCAGTCCCGCCGAGATGAAATACCACCATTGCAGCGTTATATGAAAGGCGAAGTTGCTAAGCCAGTACGTGGAGAGGATGTAACTGGTGGGCAAGGCTATTACAATGGCCATCAGCACTATTCTTGTAAAATCCTGTGAAAGGAGGAACACGATGCCCAACTCGCCGGCACCAAGCGCTTTACGGATGCCTATTTCCTTTTGTCTCCGTTCCGCAGTGAATGCGGCAAGACCGAACAAACCGAGGCACGATATGAGTATGGCCAGGCCCGCGAAGTAGCGCGACAGGGTGGCTACACGCTGCTCAGCAACATATTGATCCTGATATTCGGCGTCGAGGAATTTATAATCGAAGGTGAAGCCGGGATTGTACTTTTCGTAGAAGCTGTTTATTTTCTTTATTGTTTCGCCTTGCTCTCCCGGAGCCAGCTTAACCATGACGAGATACGTGGAGGCAGGATCTACGCGAAAGAACGCGGGGCGGACATTTTCACGCAACGACTCAAAGTTGAAATTTTTCGCCACGCCGATGATCTCCATATTATGTCCCCAAAGCTTTACTGTTTTGCCGACCGGATCTTCAAGGCCCATAAAGGCTACGGCAGCTTCGTTGAATATGATTCTGGCGGTGTCGGTAAAATTACGCGAGAACGTGCGGCCCTGGGCCATGGTTATGCCGAGGGTTTCCATCATTTCATAGTTAACGGTTACGTTTTCAAATTCAGTTTTATCGTTCGGATCTTTTCCAGGCCACTCTACTCCGCTGGTTCCGCTATTGTGACCCGTCATGTCGTGCTGTGTAGACGAGGCGGTTATCACGCCGGGTATACTGCGGATCTCTGCCAGGAAGGATTCGAGGTTGTCGTTATTTTCGGTACGACCTTCACGATCAAAATAGATCACATTTTCCCGATCATATCCCAGGCTTTTCGATTGTATATATTCTATCTGCTTATACACTACGACTACGGATACGATAAATATTACCGAAAGGGCAAATTGAAATATTACCAAGCCTTTACGTGCCCAGAGCTCACCCAATGAGTTGCTGAACTTTCCTTTCAACACGGCAGAGGGGTTGAATCCGGAGAGGTACAAGGCGGGATAGCTTCCTGCCAGCAGGCCGGTGGCAGCCGTTATTGCCGCAATGGCCAGTATAAATTGCCCGTCGAAGCGCAGTGCGAGCTGCTTGTTTGTTATGATATTGAACTGCGGCAACAATAACGCTACCAATCCTACGGCGACAACGAGTGACAGGAAGCTTAGCAATAGTGCCTCGCCAAGATGTTGATACATCAGCGTTCTGCGACCGGCTCCCACCGCTTTCTTGATTCCTATTTCCTTCAGGCGACGGGAAGCCCTTGCCGTTGACAAGTTCATGAAGTTGATACAGGCGATGATGAGGATAAAGACCGCGATGATCGAGAAGAGTTTTACATAGGTTATGCGGCCACCTACCAGCACGGCGTTTTCGTATTTCCCGTAAAGATACCGTGAGGTGTATGGTGCGATAAACTGGGTACGATAGGTCACTTCGCCTTCGGTTTTACGTTTGATGTAGTCGGCGATCTGGTCATTAAAAGCCTGGACATCGGTTCCGGGTTTCAGCAGTATGTATGTGGTTGGCCCCGTGTTTTCCCAGTTTTGCAGCCATTGTCTTCCTTCACGGATGCTTTCGAAGGGCAACAGAAATTCAAACTGCTGCGACGAGCTGGATGGTGTATTCTTTGCGAGGCCGGTTACCATGTATTGCTTTTCATGGTAGAAATCGACCATTTTGCCCATTACGTTTTCGGTGGTACCGAAGAGACGCTGCGCGAGTGCTTCGGTTATTACCACTCCGGTCTTGCCTTCGAGGGCGGTATTTTTATTGCCTTGCAACAGGTCGAACGAGAACATGTTGAAGAAGTCCTTGTCTACATATTTGCCTGTAGCGCGAATGTTGTGATCGGGTATGGAGAGGGTTGCGCTGAATTCCCAGCCCATGGTTATGGCCGTTTCGACGGTGGGCATTTCGGCTACGAGCGCTGCGGCAAGCGGGCCGGGGCTCGATTCGGCGGTCCAGATACGATCGGCCTGGCGGCGGTGCTCGAGCACCTGGTAAAGGCGGTCGCTCTTTTCGTGAAACTGGTCCATTTGCAGCTCGTCATTTACCCAGAGGTATATGAGCAGCGTACACGCCAGTCCGGAGGAGAGGCCTATGAGGTTTATAAAGAACGAGCTCTTGTAGCGCAGGAAATTACGATACGAGATCAGGATATTGTGTCTGAACATGGCTGCTGTGTTTGGGGTTGCCGACGATGTTTTTAAGGTCTTTATAAATCCCGGTCTGAAATAGCGAATAACATTCCAAAAGAATTTGCGTCGCGCCTTCTTCGGGGCTTCATCATATTGCTTCTGGAAGAGCTCGGTAAGGTCTCCCTCGATCTCTTCTACATAATCTTCGCGGCAGAACCAGCGAAGAAAGCTCAGCGCACGTTTCGGGGGATAGGGTTTCAACTAAAGGATATTTTCGGAATCTGGTTATATATACTTGTACGGATCTCATACTGCTGGTCGAGCATACGTTTGCCCAGTGCGGTGATGACGTAGAATTTCTTGCGTCGCCCTCCCCTATCCTGGGTTATTCCACCGAAGCGCGATTGAACAAAGCTCTTGTCTTCGAGCCGTTTGAGCGCCACGTGTATCGCGCTTATGTTGTATTTCTTTTCGAGTTTCTCTTCGAGGTTCTCCAGTATTGCTACACCGTACGCCTCATCGTGGAGGGCGGCTACCATCAGCAGCACGAGTTCCTCAAATTCGCCTAATGATTGATCTTTCATATGCGCGGTTCTTTAACTGAGAACGCAAAGGTATATCATTAGTTTCATTTTTGTTAAGTAAATAATGATAATTTTATCCGTCTGATTTAAGAACCTGAACCTTGCTCACCGCGGCTGGTTAAACCGGGCTTCCATTTACCTTATGGAAGCCCGGAAGTACTTTGCGCGTGATGCTTTATTCTGTACGCAGCACGTTGGCAGGATTCTGCGCCATGGCTCTCAACGTTTGGGTTGTTATTGTGACCAATGCAGGTACAAAGAGGAAGAGCAACGCCACGGACACTGTTTGCCACGTGAAGCTTACATGATTAGGCAGCTTCATGAGCCACAGCGCATTTATGCCATAGCTGAGGGGCGCACCGATCGCCACGGCAATACCCAGTATTATCAGAAACTCGGCGGACAGCAGTAATGCGATCTTATGATCGGATGCTCCCAATACACGTCGTATACCGATCTCTTTCTTTTTCCGCTCGGCGGTATAGATCACCATTCCGAGTAATCCCAGGCAAGCGATCACTATGGCCAGGAACGCGAGGAATCCCATGATGGAGACCACATCGAATACTCCTTCGTTCATTGCGGCCAGCTGATCGTTGTAGAATTCATATTTAAACGGGTGTGCCGCGTCTATATTCTGCCATACTGTTTTGATACCGTCAACTGTCTGCATGGGGTTTGTTGATGCGATCCTGACCTGCAGGAATGCAAACTGGCTGGCACGATTGCGTAACACAAGCGGCTTTATAGCTTCTTCCTGCATGGGGCCGCGGGCGCTGAAGTTTTTGACTACGCCTATGATCTGTATTGTGCCGCGGTTCCAATCGGCTTCCCATTCTTTACCAACGGCTTCGGCAGGGTGTGCATAGCCCAACGCCTTTGCCGCGGATTCGTTGATTACCACAAAGCGGGAGGTATCGCCAGCGTGCGGCAGGTTTTGCCCGGCTATGATCGGTATACCCAGATTGTTGGTAAAGTTCTCGTCGGCGTGTATGATGGACATGCCGATGTATTCGTCGTTGGTATCTGGTTTGCGCAGGCCTATACCGTTGGATGTTCCGGTAGCGGGTACGATATCCGACGCTGACACTTCTGTGGTACCGGAGACGGTTTGGACCGCCGTCACCATCTTATGATAATCATTTCCCTGCAAAGGGATATTGACTATGTATTGCGGATCGAATCCGTAGTCGTAAGCAACGAAGCGTTTAAACTGGTTGTATACCAGCACGGCCGTGGTGATAAAGAATATGGAGATTACGAATTGCGTTACATTCAGTGTTTTCTTTACTCCCCATCCGCCGCGGCTGTGGCTGGCTGTGCTTTTCAGAGCCTGCACAGGTTTGAAGCCCGATAAACGAAAGGCCGGATATATGCCTGCGACAAGACCTACCACAACCGCCAGCGCCACGAAAACCAGATATACCTGTGGGCTGCTGCTCAACTCAAAGTTGAGATAGCGATTCACCCAAAGGTCTTTGAATGCGGGCTTTATGAGTACGAGCATTACCATGGCCATAAACAACGCGAACAGGGCGGTAATCACCGACTCGCTGAGGAACTGCATCACCAGGTTTCTGCGATATGCCCCGGTTACTTTGCGCACGCCGATCTCGCGGGCGCGTGTCAGCGCGCGGGCCGTGGCCAGGCTTATGTAGTTAAGACACGCCGACAACATGATGAGCGCCACGAACCCGCCGAGAAAGTAGTAGGCCACCCGTGGCACGGCATAGAACATCTCGTTGCCGGTGAGTATGCCCGGCGTGATGTCGGTAAGCTTCTGTGCGATCAGGCTGAAATCTTTGTGTTCGGGGATATGGTGATATTGTCGCACGGCGATGTTGTGCAGGGCTGCCTGGAAATGCTGTTCGTCTTTTCCGGGTTGGAGCAGCGCGTAGGTGTAGCACTGGAAATGGTCTTCCCAGTTATTACTGAGGTCTGCCAGGCTGTTTTGTTGCTGGAGTACTTTGCGGGTGGCTGAGGATATGAGTACATCGAACCGGATGTGCGAGCGGTATGGCTTTGTATCTATCACTCCGGTTACTGTGAATGTTCCCCAGGGTATGTTCTTAGTACCGCTGCGATCTTCAAATTCTACCGTTTTGCCAAGTGGGTCTTCGTGGCCGAAGAGTGTTTCCGCATAATGTTGTGAGAGTATTATGGTTTTGGGATCGCTTAATGCGTTTGCCGAGTTTCCTTTATCTAATGCAAAGCTGAATACGTTGAAGAAGGCTTCATCGGCGAAGTAGCCGCGCACTTCTGCTGTGTGCTGGTTTGCGGCGATGTCTCCTCCTACCGGCATCAGCTGCGTTGCTTTTTCTATGCCTTCGTAGGTTGACTGCAGCGTGGCGGCCAGCGGGTATGGCGTGGTGGCATAGGGTGATTTATAATCAGGCTGATTGGCGAGCACGCGGTAGATGCGGTCTTTCTTCTCATGAAACTGGTCGTAAGTTTTCTGGTCGGCCAGCATAAGCATGATGAGCATGCATACCGACATAGCAACTGCCAGACCGAAGATGTTAATACCGGAGAATGCTTTGTTCTTCAGCATGTTTCTTACGCCGATCTTTATATAATGTATATACATGGTGTACGGATTATGGTAAGCAATGGAAGATGCAGGACGTATTATGCCTGGCCTGCAGAGCAGCAGTATATCGATGATGAACTGGCGATCTGCCGCTCCTTTACCGACGGTATTGCACCGTTCGTTATATAACTCCATGAGGTCTCCTTCTATGGCGTTTCGCAGGTCGGGGTGACAATACCAACGAAAAAACCGAAGGAATACATTTGGCGGTTCGGAGCGAGAGTTCTTCATCCGGATAATTATTTCCTATTTGTAGGAATAATAATTATGCCAGTTCACAAAACGGTGCTTCAGGCGCTGTTATCAGGCATTTGCCTGTTTTCTATTGTTCAGATCCGTACAGGGGTGCGCGAAGATGTACGGAGATCACTGCATTCGCGAGAGGATGCTGCGGTCTACATAGAAGGTTCCGAACGGTATAATGCAGGCGAGCAACACCTTCCATGTTGTGGTACTGAACTTCCATTTATATTCTATTCCAACGCTTAGCGTGTTGAATACAAACAATAGAAAGAGTACGCCGTGTATCGGTCCTATCGCTTTGACCAGCTCCGGGTTTCCGGCAACGTACTTCATGGGCACGGCTATTCCCAATAACACCAGGAGTGATACTCCTTCGAGTATTCCCAGCAGGCGAAGGCGGCCGATCTTTGATTTCAGGTTCATATTATTTATTTAAAATGTTCGTATCCAGGGGCGCGTTGCCCAGGGTGAAAAGGGCCAGGGTATGGCAAGGGCTATCAGTATAGCTCCTATGGCAAAACACAAGGCCATGGCTTTGAATTTTGCAGCATCGTTATGCCGGCGTTTGGAAAGGGAGGAGCCGACGGTTATGATTATCACTGCTACGGTCATTGTCGCGATGTGCACGACGCCAAAGAAGGTGTAATCTACCGGATCAGAAGGTTGAGCGGGGTGCAGCCGGAACCACGCTACTACGGGGCTTTTGAAGTACAGTATATAACCGATAGCCAGCTGTACATGAGCAACGGTAGCGGTAACGTGGCGCAGTGTATTATCAAACGATGTGAACGGCCTTTGTCTGAGCCAGCCGGAGAAACCTTTATAGAGCGCGGCGGCGAGTGTTATTACCAGGAACCACCGGGTGAGTGAATGCAGGTACAGCAGGTGCGTATACATGGCGATGTGTTTTTACGGATGCAAAGCTCATCGCGGAACGCTTTGTGCGATAGGACGTGTGGGGGCACTTTCAGGACTTTTCTATCTTTTTGCGGAAGGTGGACGGCGTTATGCCCATGTGGCGTTTAAAGAGTCGTGTAAAATATGATGGATCGTCAAAGCCGATCTCTGCCGCCACGGCATTGACCGGCATGTCGCTCTGGCTCAGCAGTACTTTGGCTTCGCGTATGATTGCCTCGTCTATCCAGTACGTTGGCGCTTCACCGGTAACGGCTTTCACGGTTTTTGCCAGGTGGTTCGGTGTTATACTCAGCTCATCGGCATAGCCGGCTACATCATGGCGGAAACGGATGGAGGTTACCAGCAGCTGTTTGAATCGGTTTGTTATGGTTACCGCTGCGTCGTGTGATTCCTGTGGCAATGGTTTGTATACACGAGCTACCTCCGAAAGCGCCGCCAACAGATATGACTGGATAATGGTTGGATCACTGAGACCGTTACGTGTATAGTCCTGTAAAATACGTTGGAAAAGGTTGCGGATATGGCGTGCTGTTTCCCTATCGGGGGTTACACGTGGGTTTCCCCATACGTGAAGGAATCCGAAACGGCGCATGGCCCCGGCATCTGCCATGCCGATCAGCGCGTCAGGGTGGAAGTTGCAGAGATAGCCTTTGTTTTTATCGCCGGGAGCAAACGAGAATACCTGGCCCGCGGGTACGAACAGCATTTCGTTTTTATGTATTGTGTAGTTTCCGCTACCTACTTTCATACGGGCTTTGCCTTCGGTTATAAAGAGGCATGAATGACCCGCAGCGCGCGATGGCGGCACCTGGGTTTTCACCAGCTTGTACATGTCTTCTACCCTGACTATAAAGAATGTGGTTATACCCGGGCGCAGTATTTCGCCGAGCGCGGTGGGATCAGGCATGAACCGCGCCGTAAAGCTCTGGCTGTTGTACTCTTTTATCCGGCTTTCTCTGGCCATATGTTTCTGCTGGCGTTTGTGATGTTTAACGCAACATCTGCCCGGCGGTTATACGGATTTTAAGAGCGACATCCCGGCAGCTAGTATTGCCGGGAGGTATAGTAACGGTTTGCAGACCAGGCTATGGGAATGCCGATGCAGAGTATGATGACCGATACGCCTATGATGACTCCTGTGGTTGTAAACGGCCCCTGTGTTACGCGGCTGAGGGGCAACACGACGAGGTTCATGATACTCCATACGCTTATGCCATAGATGACGCCGGGGGCGAGCCAGGCGACAGTGTTTGTTTTACGGGGTGGAAAGCGGGAGCATATCAGGAAGAACAGGAATGTCCATATCATGGCGATAAGCATGTGCAGCAGGATACCCAGCAATGTCATCGTTACACCGCCGGAGAATGCCTCTTTGCCGACGAGCGCGCTCGATATAAACTGAAATACGATGTCAGGTGTTCTCCCGGAGCGTATATAGGTAACCAGCACTGCGGCGAGGCCGTCGAGGAGGCCGGCATATAGTCCTGTAACAAGTATGGTCCGTCTGGGGAGCATGAGGCGTTAGGGTTCGAAAGCTTGAAAGATAGTCAATTCCGCAATCTGCTGCACATGGGAACGGATTTGGTACTACTATGTTTCGGTAACCTAAAAAAAGCAGGCCCCGACTGGTCGGAACCTGCTTTCTATAGCGTGTTTTTTTTAGGAAACAGGCTTTAGGCTTGTGATGCTACGGCCTCGATCTTCGGTGGGATGAGCTTGTAGATTACCGGCGTTACGATACGTGAAAGTAGGGTTGAGCTTATCAGACCGCCGATGAGCACTATGGCCAGCGGGGCGATCAGGGGATTGCTCGATACGGCAATGGGTATCAGACCACCGATGGCTGTGAGCGATGTAAGCACGATGGGCAGGAAACGCACTTCGCCGGCCTCGCGTATTGCCTCGTCTACCGTTTTCCCTTGCTGGCGCAGCTGGTTTGTGAAATCTACGAGCAGGATCGAGTTTTTTACCTCCACCCCAGCCAGCGCTATAAGGCCAATGATGGCTGTGAACGAAAGCGGGTTACCGGAGATGAGCAGTCCGACGAGCGCGCCTACAATACCCAGCGGTATTACACTCAACACGATGAGCATACTCTTGAAGGTTTTGAACATCAGGATGAGCACGGCCACAAAGAGGAATACGGTTACGATGATGATGGTGCCCAGACCACCAAACGATTCATTACTGGCTTCCACATCGCCACCCATCATGAAGCTGTATCCGTCGGGCAGTTTCAGGCTTTCCATCTGCTTCACTACGTCGGTTATCACCCGGTCGTTCAGGAAGCCTTTCTGTACAAAGGCCGATACAGACACCATGCGTATCTTATTGTAGTGATCTATACGAAGCGGCGACGTTTCAAGCTTGAGCGATGCTATCTGGTTAAGGGGAACAGGATCGCCCGTGCGGGTGTTGATAAACACGTTGTCGAACGATTTCAGCGTGGCGCGTTCAACTCTCGGCGTGGTGAGGTGTATCGGGTATTCGTCTCCCTGGGCGTCGGAGAAGCTGCCGAGGTCAAGGCCTGCCACAGCGAGGCGTACCGTGCGGTCTATATCCACGGTGTTGATGCCCACCATGCGCGCTTTCTCGGTGTTTATCACCACGCGCATATCGCTCTTCAGATTGCTTACGGGGTTATTTACATAGAGTGTTCCTTCGGTTCCCTTGAGCATGTTCTCTACTTTACCCGCCAGCGCGCGGAGTGTATCGAGGTTGTCGCCAAAGAGACGAACTTCTACCGGTGCCACTACGGGCGGGCCTTGCTCAAAGTTCTTCACTTCTATTTTTGCTCCCGGATATTGTAAAAATTTCTCGCGAAGACGGTTGATCAGGGCGAGCTTTTCATCAGGCGAGGTGTGCTCATCCAGTTGTACAAAGGTCTGGGCAAAATCGGTGTGCTCGTTTTCCTGTATTACGTTATAGTATACCCGGGGATTGCCTTTACCGACGTTGGTAGCGAAGTATTTCACAGCAGGCTCTCCGCTCAGTACATTCTCCACGTATGTCGCTACGGTATCGGTATTGCTGATGTTTGTCTGCAACGGCGCCAGTGTGTTGATTATGAACTGTGGCTTCTCGGAAGCAGGGAAGAGACCAAAACCTACTATGGGAAATAACTGCACCGATCCGAAGAAGATCACACCGGCAACGATGGTTGTTATTACCGGGTGTTTCAGCGCTCTGTCCAGCAGGCGGCTGTAGCTACCGCTGATAAGCTTTTGCAGGGTACGGAGGAAGATGTTGCCACCGGTATGCGCATGCTCTTTCAGTATGCGGCTTGACAGGAAGGGGATTACCGTGAGCGACACGAGCATGGAAGCAAGCACTGCCATGATAACCGCCATAGGCAAACCTCTTATAAAATCGCCGGCACCTTCCGGCAGGAACACCAGCGGCATAAAGGCGATGATGAGCGTGACCGTGCAGCCTACCACAGCAAGGCCGATCTGTTTTGTGGCTTTAAGTGTAGCTTCGAGACGGCTATGTCCTTCGCGCATCCAGCGTTCGATGTTCTCTACCACGACTATGCTATCGTCTACCAATAAGCCAAGCGCCACGACAAGACCTACAATGCTAAGCTGATTGAGGTTAAAGCCAAACAGGTTAAGCAGCACAAGCCCGATAGCCAGCGAAAGCGGTATAGATACCATTACGATGGCCGCGGCGCGTGAGCCCAGCGGCAGCAGTGTAATAGCCACCAGAAGTATGGCGATGAGAAAATCTTTACCCAGGCCTGACAGACGACCGTTTACCGCATCGGCCTGGTCGAAGTTCTTGACCATCGCGATGTTGGCGGGCAGTTGTTTCTCAAATTTCTCCAGAACGGGTTGATACTGCTTCTGTGTGGCGGATATGTTGAAGCCCGGCTTTTGGGCTGCCACTACAAATATACAGCGGTGACCGTTGAGGCGTGTTACATGTTTTGCCTCGTCGAATGTGATGCTGGCATCGGCTACATCTTTCAGCAGTATGTTCTTGCCGTTGGCTGCGTATACTATGGTGTTCCGAATCTCTTCGAGCGACTTATAATTACCGCTTGTTTTTACGCTGAACGATTTGGAACCGGCCACGACGCTACCACCCGGGATATTGGCCATTTCGCTTTGGAGGCTGCCCATGATAGCTTCCAGTGGTATATGCATCTGAGCAATTTTTTCCAGGCGCAACTCCACACGAACGATCTGCTCGGGCAGGCCATGTATCTCTACATTCTTAAGTGTGTTTATCTTTTCGAGTTCATCCTGCAGATCTTCCGCTTTTTTCTTGAGCTGTGCGCGCGAAGCGTTTTCGGAGATGAGCGCTACCTGTATAATGTTGACGTCGGAGGGTTGAAACTTTTGTATGTCCAGGCTGTAGATATCCTGGGGCAGCTCGTCGCGAAGGCTGTTTACTTCGCGAATAAGCTCCTGGTATTTTTCATCGGGGTCGCTTTCGTATTTATATTCTACACGGAGTACCGCGAGGCCGTCGTTTACGACGGTACGGATGCGCTTCATATCGTCCAGCTCGTGTATTTTTTCTTCGAGGGGATCTACTACGAGCTCTTCCATATCTTCCGGGCTGGTTCCGGGGTAAACCACTATTACAGAAAACTGTGGTGACTCAATTTCGGGGTCTTCGCTGCGGGGCATGGTGAGCAGCGTGGTTACGCCGAGTGCTATGGCCATCAGGAACATGATGAGCGTGAACTGATAATTCTTTACAGCGTATTCAGAGATCTTCATGGCTGTGTTGTTTCTGGTGAGGAGATGTTTATAATGTTTCGGTTACTTCCGGATGATGATGGGTGTTTTATCTGTCAGATACGCGCTACCGGATATGATCACGGCGCCCTGTGGAGCGGCTGTGCTGAGGTGTATGCTGTCGCCATCGAAGGTGTCGATTGTCACGGGGTATTTTTCTGCAGTCTTATCGTCGCGGGTGATGAAGAGGAAGCCGCTGTTTCCGTCGGCATCCAGTACAGCTTCATAGGGTACAGCCCATGCCTGCCTGACAGTTCCTGCATGGATATCGGCTGATCCGAACATGCCTGAGGCCAGCCGGATATTTTCGTGTACGAGCTGAAGCTCTATGGTGAAGGCGCCTGTGCGGGGGTCTGATGTTTCCGATTTGCGGAGTACGAAAGCTTCACATGTTTTGCCGGGAAAGGCGTCGATGGAAACCGTGGCTTTATCGCGAAGGCTGATGGCTGCCCATTGTTTATCGCTCACGCCTACCTTCAATATCCACTGGCCTTTAGCGCCACCGTTTACTTTCAACACCGGATCTCCTACTCCGAGTACCTGGCCGGGGTTCACGAATTTCTGTAATACATATCCGTCATGTGCGGCGGTGATTTCGGAATAGCTGCGGTTAAATACTGCGGCATGGTATTGCTCGTTTGCAACGTCTACGGCGGTTTGAGCGTTCTGCCATTGCTCGAGGGTTGCCACGCTATCATGGTAAAGATTTGATACACGCTGGAGGTCGCGTTTTGCTTTTTCCAATGCGTGGCGGGTCTGGGCTACGCCGGCGTTGATCTCCGTGAGGTCGAGCGAGGCGAGGCGCTGGCCTTTGTGAATATGATCGCCTTCTTTTACGGTTATGCTGCTCACTACGCCGCCGGTTTTAAAGCCCAGGGTAGTTTCATCTTCTGTCGTTACCTGACCGGATGTTTTGATGACGGTTGATCCTTGTGTTACGCGAGGTGTCATAACTTTTACGTATACGGGGTCTGTTGTTTTAGGGATTGTGGTGTTTGCACCTTTTCCGTCTGTACAGGCTTGCATGGTAATGCCTACCAGCACGATGCCGGTTATTACCTGGAATGTTCTTATTGTTTTCATAGGAATGTCGTTTTCGGGTTGTGGTTGTTCGGGGTTATTCTAATGTATATGCGGCGGATTCGCGTTCGTAACGCGCTGCGGCGGTGAGCATCTCGAAGCGGCGCAGGCTTTGCTGGAGCTGTGACGAGGTGAACTGGTTGCGGGCGTCGAGATATTCTATAAGTGTATTTACACCTTGTCCATAACCTTTTTCCACCAGGTTGAAGTAGCTCTGTGCCGAGCGGAGCTGCTCGCGCGCGGCCTGGAGATTACGCTGCGTTGTGTTCCAGTCGTTGCGGGCTATATCGGTAGCCATCGTTAGCTGGCGTTCGGTGTTTCGGATGTTATATTCAGTCTTTTGCAATTCCAGGCGACTCTGGCGAATAGTGATGTTTGTACGCATGCCCTGGAAAAGCGGCATGGAGAATTGTACGCCCAGGAGATAATAACGCGAGTCGTGATTGAACTGCCAGTCGGAAGCTTGCGAGCCCAGGTCGAGAAACGCATTTACTTTAGGTGCGCGGGCCAGGCGGTTCATGCGCAGGGTGGTTTCATATATACTCCGGGTAGTTTGCAACATCCGGAGCTCTTCGCGGCGGTTCTCGGTACTTGTGTCGGAAAGGCTGTCGGTTGCTACTATACTATCGGTTTGAGGAAACGATTCGTCTATCGGACTATCCAGATCGCGGTTGAGCAAGAAGTTGAAGTATTTGCGTGCGTTACTTACACGGTTCTGTGCGCTGGTGAGGTCGGCGCTTACTTTGTCGGCTTCGCTTTTGGAGCGGAGGTAGTTTGCGGGCAGGCTCTTGCCGTTACGGAGGAGCGATTCGTTTACTTCGACATTTTTTGTTACCAGGGCGAGCGCGCTCTCATAGATCTTTAATGCCTGCACGGCGCTGAGATAGTTGAAGTATGCTGTTTTGATCTCGAGCACAAGCTGACGTTTGTATACATCCAGGTCCTGTTGCTGCAATACGGCCTGCTGGCTTTTTATAGCCCGGCTCATATAGAGATCTGTGTTGATTATCGGCAGCGAGGTGCGTACGCGAGCGTCGTAGAAGTTTTTCGGGAAGAAGTTCTGCTTTACGTTATCGATCGTCGGGAAGGCATCGCTTTGCGTGAGCTGGTTCAGCGATGCATATACGGGATTCAGCAGATCGCCTACCGGCACGGCTATGCTACGTCCACCTTCGCCGGAGGTATAATCTGCCAACAGGTTTACAGAGGGCAGGAAATAGCTTTTAGCGATCTGTACGGCAGCTTCGGCCTGCTGCAGTGATACGGCGCGTTGTTGTACTACCAGGTTTGAGGTAAGGCCTTCGTGCACGTATGCATCGAGTGGCGCCTGTGCCCCTACCCGGGTCGTTACCAGGCACGCTACGGCCAGGGCGAGCATGCCGGGAAGTTTCGTGGGGAAGGTCATAATGTTCATCGGTTATTTTATTTACAGTGTTAAGTAGTAGAGCAAATTTTTTTTAGATGTCTAGCTCGTATGCATACGATCCAATATCTCGTTTACCATCTTACCGGCAGTGATCATAAGTTCTTCTCTATTCTCCAGGCTAACCACGGTACCCCGGCAGCAAATCTGGAGGGAGCATATACCATGCACCATAGACCAGAGTGTAAATGCAAAGACTTCGGGATCCATGGCCTTGAAGTAGCCCATATTCATACATTCGGCTACGGTCTGGATAAGGAACTGGAAGGATCTTTTGCCCTCGCTCCATTCTTCTTCCGGTTGACTCGGGTCCCTTTTATCTTTCTTATCCTTCTCCAAGGCCTCTATTACCACTTTGCTGATAAACATCAGCTCGTAGAACTCGGGGTTTTCTTTAGCAAACGTTATATAACTGAGTGACAGGGCTTTTATGCGCTCAAACGGATTGCTTACGAGGGTAAGCGGTTTGAAGTACTGGTTCAGGATGGTGAATCCTTCCTGGTGCAGCGCATAGAAGATATCGTCCTTATCTTTAAAATAGAGGTATATAGTAGTCGGGGAGTATTCAATACGCTCGGCTATGTTGCGGATGGAGGTAGCCTCGAAGCCCCGTTCAATAAACAGGACCTTCGCCGCCTGAAGGATCCTGGCCTTCAGCTCTTCTTTCTGGCGTTCTTTTCTTGAGGCGATGGTCATTTTATTGTGATTAATTTACTTAACGGTGTAAAGTTAATTATGGTTACGGAAGGCACAAAGGAATTTAAAGATTTTTACTGGTAAATCCCCTTTATTAAAAAAAGCGTGTCTTAAAACACGCTTTTTCAGTATCAGTTTCAACAAGGGTTCAATTTAACAGACAATAAGCGGATTTGCGCATTCCATACCGGTAGCGACACTGAGACGCTCAGCATATTATACCCTACAGGCTGCTCATCAGGCGATGGAACAGCCTGCGGGGTATACGTTTACAATACTATAATAAGGTTGGGAATCAGTCCTGACGGACGAGTTGTATTGATGCGTGTAGACGGATGGAATCGTCTACCGTAAGGTCTCCGGCATTGGTCCAGGTGAGTCCGAAATCGTGGCGGCTGATCACTCCATCGATGGTGAAGCCTGCTTTGGTTTGCCCACGATCGTCATTGACAATTCCGGCGAAGGTTACGTTGAGCGTGACGAGGCGTGTAACTCCTTTCATGGTAAGTTCTCCCTCCAGCTTTGTTTTGGCTTCGTGGCGATCGACTGCCGATGCGACAAAGTTAAGTCTGGGATATTGCTCGGCGTCAAAGAAATCGGGGGAACGAAGGTGATCGTCGCGCAGCGTATTGTTGGTGTCAACGGACAGGATAGCTGCGGCGAGGCGTATATCGGTTATGTGGGTGAAATTTTCGTCTTCAGTTTCGGCTTCGAGCGAGAAATTGCGGAAGTAGCCGGTTATCGATGTGAGGCCAAGGTGTTTTACCTGAAATAAGAGCTCGCTGTGCGCGGCATCTACTTTCCACAAGATTGTTTTAGTTGTGACTGCCATAATTGAATAATGAATTTATGTTTTCTAAATCTATTAACGTTTTCAGAGGGCAAATGTCTCCGCAAACGCCAATTAATTTATGGTTCATATGGCGGATTTCGTTGTATTTGTCACTGGGGACCAGGATTTACAGGATTAAACGATGGCCGGAATGGACTTGGATTGATAGGATTGGAGGATGACCGGGATGAATGGCGGGACTGAGATTAGATTGGGATTAGAGGATCCCAAGTGCTCGGGACAACTGTGGTCGGGATGAATGGCGGAAAGAATTTTATTCTGGCTGGGTGATGCGCATGAGTTGGATGTCTCCGTAAACGGTTACGGCATCGTCCAGCAGGGCGCCGCCGGTGTCGATAGGTTTATTCCAGGTCATGTCGAAATCGCGTCGGCTGAGTACGGTGCTGAACTGGAATCCGGCCTTGATGTTGCCCATGGGGTCCGGTGATATACCGACGAAGGTTACAGTTATCTGTACGGACTTCGTTATTCCTTTTATAGTGAGCAGGCCTTCTACTTCTATGTGTTCGCCGTTTCCAAGCGCCGATACGGATTGAAACCGGATGGTGGGGAAGTTGATAACATCGAGAAAGTCGGGCGAGCGGAGGTGCGTATCACGGGTTTCATTGCCGGTGGATATGGCGTGTGTGTAGAGCGTCACGTCGATACTGCTGTCGACGAAGCCGGGTTGGTGTGCTACTACTGTACCTTCGGCTTCGGGAAACCATCCGGAGATAGATGTGAGCAAAAGATAGCGGGCCTCGAATCTGAACTTCGAGTGCACCGGGTCGATGACCCACACAGATCTTTCGGTTGTTTCGGCCATGCTGTATATCGGGGGGAAAGATATTTTAACAGGCAAATTAAACCAATCTTTTCAGAATGAGCGGATCAATGCTTTATTTATAGAGTTGTCCAGTGAGTATTTTCCAGGTCCTATCACGAGGATGAGAAGAAACACCACGCTATAGATATATGGGGTATCGCGCACCAATATAGGGTCATGCAGGTGTACCACAAAAAAACCGGTAAGTGTAACGGCAAGCACCGGCAGTGTTGCCAGGCGTGTAAAAAGCCCGGCTATTACAAACAGGGGGAACACGAGGTTTGCGGCTGTGGCGAAGACCTGGTTAAACGCTTCGGGCAGGTGCAAAGGATTGGGCACTGTCTCTGCTTCGGTCACTCCCACTCCTATCTTCTTAAGACCGTGTGCTGCAATAAGCTCGGCCGATGCGGCAATGCGAAACAGCAGCAGTGCAAAATGATACGGCGCGTTACCGGGCTGCACCGCGGTAATGATTCTAAAGATCTTCTTCATTCGTTTTATTGTTTTTTAAGGGCCACGCGCCCGGGGTGCGACAGAGCGATGCCGGATGTAGTTTATGTATCGGGTACAGCAAAGCGCCCGGCTTTACAGGCGCTTCGCTGTAGTAGTGTTATTTATATTGATAGCCTCCGTAAAAATTGACGGGTGACCATTCGGGTATTGCGGCGGGCATCTGTGGAGCTACCGTTTTAAACTCCTGTCCGCCGTATACTACCTTACCGCCTAATACGGTTATTACGGAATGTATATTACGGATGGTCTCCTCGTTAACGGTAAAGTAGTCTTCGCTCAGCAAAGCCATGTCTGCCAGGTATCCGGCTTTAATGGCACCACGATCTGTATCCTGGTTGATAAGGCTGGCGCTTCCCTGGGTGAGCAACTTCAATGCGCGCGTGCGATCGAGCCGGTTCTCTTTCCCCAGCAGTTCTTTCCCCCCGATGGTTTTGCCGGTAGTTAGCCAGTACAGGCTCAGCCACGGATTGTAGCTTGACACGCGTGTGCCATCTGTGCCGAGCCCTACCTTGATTCCGAGGTCTAACATTTTACCCAATGGTGGTGCATCGAGAGCGGCTGTCTTACCATAGCGGGCTACAAATGTTTCGCCCTGGAAAGCCATACGATCCTGGATGGCAATGCCTCCACCGAGGGCTTTAATTCGTTTAAGATTTTCTTCTGTTACGGTCTCTGCATGATCGAAGAACCAGGGAAGTCCGTTGATGGGATATTCTTTATTCACGGCTTCGATCACGTCGAGGAAGCGGCCGATCGATTCATTATATGTAGCATGCAGGCGGAACGGCCAGCGTTTCTTCACGAGCACGGTAAGCACTTCGGTGAGCTGCTTCTCCATGGCCGGCACCAGCTGCGGCCGGGGCTTTGTAAAGTTCTCGAAGTCTGCTCCGGAGGCAATAAGATTTTCGCCGCCACCCTGTACATGGTATGTTATCGGGCCATCCTCATGCTGATGATCGATGTCTACCATACTTGTCCAGCGCTGGTAATCCTGCAGCTCGGTACCCGCTTTCTGCGCGAAGAGGTAGTACGGTATGCGTACGGTAAGGTGGCCAAGCGCGTCGAGCGAGTCGGTTATCTCATAGTCGTCGGGATAATTCTGGAAGCCGCCGCCGGCATCCATTACGCTGGTTACGCCAAGGCGGTTGAGCTCGTTCATATACAGGCGTGTGGAGTTCAGCTTTTCTGTGGCGTTGAGCTCGGGAAGCTTTGCCAGCGTCGAATAGAGTATGAATGCGTTCGGCTCTGCTATGAGAAGGCCTGTGGGCCGGCCGTCTGCATCTTTCTGTATCAGACCGCCCGGCGGGTTAGGTGTGTTGCCGTCTATGTTCAGGGTTTTCAGCGCAGCTTTGTTCAGGTAAGCATGGCTGTACAGGTAAAGCACGAAGGCGGGTGTATTGCCTATAGCCGCATTTATTTCGTCGAGTGTGGGAAGGCGCTTTTCCTGGAACTGGTATTCATTCCACCCTCCTACTACACGCACCCACTGACCTTGCGGTGTGCGTGCAGCCTGTTCCCTGAGCATATCGAGGGCGCGGGCCAGCGAGGTTACTCCATCCCAGCGCAGCTCCGTGTTGTAGAAACGGCCGGCGCGGATTACGTGAAGGTGGGAGTCGTACAGACCGGGTATGAGCGTGCGTCCGTGCGCGTCGATTACTTTTGTTCCTTTACTTTTACGGGCCAGTATCTCTTTATCGTTCCCTACGGCCACGATCCTGTCGTTTACAACGGCTACGGCATGGGCCGTGGGGCGAGCGTCGTCAAGGGTAACGATGTTGGCGTTGTGGATGATCATGGTCGCTTTCTGTGCCTGCGCGGCTACCACGACCAGCATCATTGCCACGGTCAGTATTCTTGCATTCATGTTCGGATGTTTGTATTACAGATTTTGAAATAAGAAGGGACAGGATTGTATATCCCGTCCCTGTGCCAGGATCAGTGTTTCAGCATTTCATGCGCATACTGGATACCGATACCATAGGCGCTGCCATATTTTGTGAAGAGCGTGGTTACAGCGGCATAGGTTTCGGTACGTGCCCAATCGCGCTGTAACTCGAGCACGTATTGGGTTGCTGTCACGGGCTGGGCGCCAGCCTGGATCATACGTTGTATGGCTACGGTATGTGCTTCGGGGCTCACCGCGCCGCAAGCGTCCGTTATAAAGTATACCTCGTATCCTTCGGCTAATGCCGACAGCACGGGGCCTACGATACATACTTCTGTCCACAGACCGGCAAATACGATCTTCTTTTTGCCCTTGGCTACAATGGCATCGTACGCCTTCTTATCCTCCCATGTATTCATGGTTGTACGGTCGATGTATTTTGTATGATCGGGATATACCTCGATCACCTCGGGAAACACGGGGCCGCTGAATGATTTCTCGGCTACGGTAGTTACGATAGTGGGTACGTTGAAGATCTTCGAGCCGCCAGCGACAAGGCCTACGTTATCGCGTAAGGCGCCGATATCGATGCTTTTAACAGCGAAGGCCATCTGTCCTTCGTAATCGATCATAACGAGTGTGTGGTTTGTGGGGGTCAACAGCCGGGGTGCAGGTTTCTGCGCGTGTACGGCTGTTGTTATCGCTATGGCGAACAACATACCGGCAAAGGTTTTCCATGTTTTGATCATAAGGTTTGGCTTTTGTCGTGTCTACTAAACTTGATGACGCAAAACTAGGCTGAGCCTATGCTATGGGAAATTGATATACCACTACACTTGTTGTATAAATTAGTCAGAACAAGATTAATGGATCCCGATAGATTGGGACAAGTTGTAAGGATGAACAGGATGAATACAATTTCGGCTTGGGCCTGGCGGGCGCAGCTTATTGGTAACCGTTGCAGGGATTTTTCGGGAGGCGACAATATTAACCGTTAGCGGTTAAGGTGGTCTTCGGCGTCTTTTTTGAAGTCGGTGAAGTTCATGCCGGAGGCGTTTTTGAAGAATTTGCTGAAGTGTGCGATATCTTCGAAGCCGAGCTGGAAGGCTATTTCTTTCATGCTGCCGTCGGTATATATGGCGAGTCGTTTTGCCTCGAGGATTACACGTTGGCGTATGTGGTCGCTGGCGGGTGTGCCGGATGCCTTTTTGATGATCTCGTTGAGGTAGTTGGGTGTTACGTTAAGGTCCCGGGCGTAGTCGGTAACCATTTTACGGGTGGCGAAGTGTTTGTCGAGAAGGCTCATGAAGTTCTTTACCAGCTCCATGCTTTTAAGCTGTGTGGCGTTGCCGGCGGGGCGTTGGTACTGGCGCGTGAGGTAGATCATAAAGATCTTGAGGAAGCCACGGAGCACTTCCCCGCGAAGGAGGAAGAAGTTTTCGAACTCGTGCATCATGCGGACAGCCATGTCGTCCATTTCCTGGTGCATCGTGCCGCTTACCGTTACTATAGACGATGCTGGAAATGTATAGAAGAGGCCGGTATTGAATAATAGATCATGGTTGTCTTCTGTGCGGCAAAAGAAGTCGGATGTGAAGGAGATGGCATAGCCTTGCGTATCAGGGGCCGGTTTGAAGAGATGAACCTGGCCGGGCGTTATACAATAGACCGTATTCCCGGCGATAGTAAAGCGGTCAAGGTCGATACGGTGTGTACCGCTTCCTTGTTTTACCCAGATGATGACGAAGTAGTTATGCCGATGCGGGGTATGGTTTCGGGGGCGATTCCTTTCAAGCCAGTCCAGGGTATGGATTGTAAAGGGCGTTTGTGCGATTGTATTTCCGAGCTCTAGTATGGGAGGTTTAGCGGCCATGGGGCGTTTTCATTTTCGGGCTGCCGGGGGGAAAATCAGTGTGAGTGTGAGCGCGAGAATCGAATGCAGGGGTGCATCTCCCTGGAACAGTCTTCGAAACCGCTGCTATTGTAAATATTTTTATGCAGACAAAGGAGTAGAAAAAGGGGAATCGGGAAGATTTTCGATAGATTTTTTACCGAGGGGCTTAAAAAGACGCCTGATAAGTGACGGAAAGACTTGATAATTTCTAACGATTTTCTAATCTTTAGATGTTATGTAACGGAAAAAAGGCCGGTCGCATATCCCATGTTTTTAACCTAAACTTATGAAGAAGTAATTCCACGTCCTGGAATTTTACGCGCCGGCCTAATTATCTTAATGCGTATAATTGTCTAAAATACACTTCATGCCTTCTGCATGTAAAAATCGGAAGAGCTCTTAAAATTATGTGCCATGTTTAAGAGATTGCCTGAACGGATGGCTTGACGAGAAGCCGATATTGTTCGTGGCCGAGGGTAACTGCGGTGCCCTTCATCCGAACTCTCCTACCCTTCCTTGGTCCGATACTGCAAATGTATAACATTCCTGGTTTCAAAACGCTACCACCCTTATAAAGCTGGCGACCGTCCGCGTAGGAAATACAGGTGATCAGGTACTGGCAGAGCTGCGCACCGCGATCCGGAAACACACGAAACCTGCTCAATCTGAATACGTAATGCCTTTGCGCAAAAGCCGGAACCGGGTTTAAAATGGCATTAATAACGGCATCTCTGGGGCTTGCATGTGTAATAAAATTTCATTTTTTCTTAACAGTACATACTGCCTCTACCCGTTCCGTTGGGTGTGAGCAGCACACACCAGGATGGATGTTACCGGACTGGGTAGTTCGCTTTAAACCGGGCTGGCGTGGTACCGGTCCAGCGGCGGAAGGCGCGGGTAAATGCGCTCAGCTCGTTATAGCCAAGCATGTAGGCCACTTCTTTTACCGCGTATTGGCCTGTTCCTAAGTAATGAATGGCCAACGACTGGCGCATGGCGTCCGTCAACTGCTGGTACGTTACTCCTTCTTCGTTGAGCCTGCGCTGGAGGCTTCGCGTGCTGGTGTTGAAGTTGGCGGCGAGTTGTTCGAGAGAAGGCATGCCGAGGTATGCATTGCTCATGAGCCAGGCGGTGATGTTTTCGCTGAGCTTCTGTGGCGTTATACTATCACGGCGCATGGCTTTTGCTTTCTGTATCAATTCACGCTGCAGCGCGTAGTCGGCCAGTACGATCGGTTCGTACCAGAAGGCCGCGTCGAAGGCTATACGGCCGCTGCCAAATACTTTGGCTGGTTTGCAGCGCATGACGCGGGTGTACTCCGCTCCATTTTCCGCGGTATGAGGCGGAAGGGTTATGGCCTGCGGGTTGATTTTAGCCAGGATCAAGCCATCGACTTCGTGGAGGGCAAATACCATTGCGAGGTCGAGCATGTGGCGGTAAGCGTGCGGGTAGCGACCAGCCTGTGGTTGTGAAGGTTCGAAGAGCAGGGAGAATTCTTTTCCCTTCTGCGTTACCGTCATTGTAAAGAGATCGGTTACGAGCGTGAGGAAGGCGGCGGTCTGTGTTACCGCGTCGCCGATGGTCGTGCTATTGCGGATAATGTCGCCTACGACTCCGAGGGCGGCGAGGCGCATGGATTCTCCCAGGTGGAGGCCGAAAAGCGGATCGTTTGTAGCCTCTGCTGCGTGGTTCCAAAGGTCATCAAACTGCTGATCCGTGAGGTCGGGGCTGGTTCCTTGTTTTATGGCCTGAAGGTCGATACCCGTTTTGCTGCATACGGCTGCGGCGTCGGCTTCGCGCTGCAGGACGTAGGCCAACAAGCTTACGACAAAATGTTTCCGGTATACACTCATACAAGGGGGCCGAATTTCGATTCGTTAGCCTAAGATACATTGTATTCGGCGAGGTTACCAGTATTCGGCGTAAAAGGATGCCGATACTGGTGAATACCGATAAAGGGCTGTGCACGTACTTTTGAATAAAAGACTAAAACCTTCAACTGTATTACGACGCGCTTTTTGGGTAGCGGCAGCATTTACAGATCTCAGCGTATTAGCCTCGTTTTTTCCGACAGATTTCCGGACTTATATGGTCACTGTAAGGCGGATTTTTCATTTCTCATTCGAAAAGAATGCGTCCGGATTGCAAAATGGAATGTTATATATATCGAAAAATCCGTTTAAGATACATTTTTATCCCTTAAACGTAAACCAACGTTGGAAATTACATACGATCTTTATGTCTCATTGTAGTAGATAGAGCTTTCAGGCGCCGGACTTTCCAGACGGGAAAATCCGGCGCTTACTTTTTTAACCCTTTTGATGTTGTTTACAGTTCCGATGGATGCTTTTAATCATTGACATTGCAATTTATCTGCTTTCATTGTCGCTTCAGCTTTAATACCAGCACCAACGCCTGATTTTCATACAGCGTATCAAAAAATAATATATAGATCTGATTTATTCCTTGTTCGTCCGCTGCTCGTATTACGCACCGTTACAAATCCCGATGGCAGAGTTGTGACAATATATCGGCCGACACCACGGTTCAGTATTCAACTTCTATTACATATCGCGCACAGCTGTATAATTCGACGCCTGAACCGGGCAAAAATACATTCGGCTATGCTATATGGACTGAAATCTGATTGGGATATCGAACCCTATGCAGATCGATCAACCGCTACCCGGCCATACATGCTTAGTATTTATGACATACCTTGTCCGGATACAGGTGGAAGAGTATACAAATGCATTACGAATATCCATCCGGCTTCCGAGCTTAGTGGGGCGCTGTTCGTGGGCTGATCTTTGCAAAAAATCCTTCCTTCATACATCATAATCCTTTTAACATAACCTGTCTAGATGTTGCGTGTATGATATTTGATATGTAGAGTATGCAAGCATTCAAACTTATTATTTGGCAGGACAGAAATAAGCAGGGAATATATATATTTACGAGATCACGGAAGGGACCGGATATGCGTTCATTTATTTACTTATTCCGGGGCAACAGATGTGAGAGCAGCCGGATCCCGCCGCTTTCGTTTTCAGATATAAGACATCCATCATTACCGTTATAACGTTGTGAGCAAGAGCAGTGTGCACCACATATACGTGGTGCGCACTGTTATTTTATTATACAGCACCATTAGGTGTTACAACGCCATAGCTACACTTCAAAGATTATAAAAAATCCATTTGAAATATATTTTAATCCGTTTGACGTAAGCAACGTGTGTGTGGAAAGGCTGAATTTTACAGTATCAAATTACGAACCCAACTGGATCAGTAGGGGTTTGGAAGGAACCTTAGCTGAAACTTTCAGATGGCACAGTGCTCTGTATCTGCCGGGCAAGCAGCGTCAGTTTGCATTGTATTGGATTTATGAAACCGCGGCAGGCAGAGGCTGTGCGTCTGAAACAGGCTTATCAGAAGGCCTTATAACGGTTGGGGCACGGTACATTCTCCACCGCTTACGTGTGGTTCGTTCAAAATAGATCTATAGGAATTCAATGTTATCAGGTCGGTACGCCAATGTTGAAAAATGGCGGGGTAGCAATTCTCAATCTTTGTATTGATAGAGAGTAGTCTTTCCAGTGTTTCCTGGAGCTGTGTCTGCAGGGCGAGAAGCTCGTCTTTATGACGACGGTATTCGGTAAGATCGAGATTAGTTATAGGTCCTGAATCGTCGCAATGTTGTTCAAGGATCTCTACCATGGCCTGGATCCGGGGAATCATCCGATTAAGCTTGTTGTCTGGGATTTGTACGGTCATAAATTATCACAATAGCAAAAGACAAATACACTGACTATTAACATCTATCCTGATGCACAACGGAGTTTCAGGGAAAAGACAATACAAAGATAAAGAAAAAGGCCTTCGGTATACGATTTTATTCGAGATACTTCAGGCCTTAGTCCCGTTAAACCTATTTTAAACCAATTAACATAAATACTTGAAAAAAGAGCCGGTTCTCTCAGCGGGTTGTAACTGCTGATCGAACCGGGCTCATCCCCTTTTTAAACCTAAACCATGGGACTTTTCCTTCGTAGCAGGATGGGTTCCGGTTGTTTCCTGACGGGTAGCCGTGCGCGACTTTTTAACTTTATTCAAACCTAAACTATATGAAGAGAATTCTACGTCCTAGAAATCTATATGGCTCCGGCAGGTCTCTCTTTTGGCGAGGTTTAGAGGATATTTTTTTGTTTCTCATGAAAAACTTTGAGGCCTTCATTCAGAAACGTTGTAAAGTCATTTATATCATATTGCGCACCTGTGGCTGGTCCAAGCTGCCGCCCATCGTTATTCAGCAGTACATAATATGGCTGGGCATTGGTATTGAAGGATGATGCCTGCAGGTCGCTCCACTTATTGCCGATGGTTACAATAGGTTTATTGCTGAATGAAGACGTTGTCTGCTCCGGCTCGGGCAGCGGTGTTTTGTCGTCTACATATAATTGAATAAGCACATAGTCCTCCCGTAGCTTACTGAGTACGTTGGGGTGAGACCAGACGACGGTTTCCATTTTGCGGCAATTTACGCAGGCATGGCCGGTGAAGTCTATCATAACGGGTTTGTTTACCTGGCGGGCATAGGCCAGGCCTTCGTCGTAGTCGAAGAAAACGTTAAGATCATAAGGAGCACGAAACAGGTCGCCATACTTTTTGGGAAGTTGCTGCGCGGTTGAGCTCTCCGTTTTTACCGCGGCCATCAATGTTTGGCTATAAAGATCAAAATCCTGTGTTTGCTGCGGCGGCAGGAAAGCGGCTACTGCTTTAAGCGGCGCTCCCCACAGGCCGGGCACCATGTATAATGTAAATGCCAGTGTGATGATCGCTACGAAAAGGCGTTGCGGCGAAAGGTGCTCCGACGGCGTGTCGTGCGGCAGACGCACTTTTCCGAGCAGGTAAAGGCCCATTATTCCGAAGATGATTATCCACAGTACCAGGAATACTTCGCGGTCAAACCACTCCCAATGGTATGCGAGATCTACGTTCGACAGAAATTTGAGGGCCAGGGCAAGCTCGAGGAAGCCAAGCGTTACTTTCACCGTATTCATCCAGCTTCCTGACTTAGGCAGGGCGGAAAGCCACGCTGGAAATATTGCGAGTAAAGTAAAAGGCAACGCCAACGCTGCCGAAAACCCCAACATTCCGGCTACGGGACCCACCCATTGGTTCATCCGAGAGGCAGAGACCAACAGCGTGCCTATGATCGGCCCGGTACACGAAAAGGAAGCTAACGCCAGCGTGGCGGCCATAAAAATATACCGGCATTGCCACCCTGATCAGCACGTTTGTCGACATGCGTTATCCAGGCGGATGGTAATGTTATTTCAAATGCACCGAGCATGGAAGCTGCAAACACAAGTAATAAGAAGAAGAAAAGAAAGTTGAGCGCGCCATTCGTAGCCAGCGCATTGAGTGCATCGGAGCCAAAGATCAACGTGATGAGCATTCCGAGCGACACATACAACACGATGATCGATACACCATATACAGCAGCGAGCCCTACGGCTTTGCGACGGTTGGTGGAACGTTTTGTAAAGTAGCTTACGGTAAAGGGCAGCATCGGAAAGATGCACGGCATCAATATAGCGGCAAGGCCACCGACAAAGCCCGCTACAAAGAGACTCCAGAAAGAGGCTTCGGAATTGCCCGTTTCTTCCTGTGAGGCTTTCGCACGTGCGGCCTGGAGTGTGGCGATGTTCTCCTTACTGACCGATGGGGTTGCGGTTGTGACCTGCGCGACCGTTGCAGTATCCACCACTGTGGGGGTGGACGCAGCGGCTATCAACGCTGTGTCAGCGTGTCCCAATGGTGCGGCGTGTCGTGTTGTGGACGAGTGCGACGATTTTTTCGGGCTTGTGGCGGGTGTCGGGGCACTTTTTAGTTTTTCTCCGGCAGGCTTGTTTAAGGGTGATTTATCTGTTCCTGTCGTGGCTACTACCGTAAATGGGATGATATCCGGCGGCAGGCACATCTCATCTGTGCATACCATAAATTCGATCTTGCCTTTAACGGTAGCTGTAGCAGTTTTTAGTTTTATTTTTTGTGTGAACACCGCAGTTTTAGCAAACCAGATGATGTCCATCATAAACGTATTATCGTATGATTTTACGGGAGTGCTTACTTCTTTAACTTCACCGAGACGTGTGTACTCGTCGTCGGCGGGTGTGAATGAGAAACTGGTTGGTAGCGGGCCACCTTCTTCAAGGTGTTGTGAGTAGATATGCCAGCCATCGTCGAGGTTTGCGGTAAAGGCTATCTCCGCCTCTGTGCTGCTGATGGGGCGTGCGCTGAACTGCCATTTAACAGGCTGATTGATCTGACCGTATGCTGCGTTGGCAAAAACGCAGTGCATGAGAAATAGTATAAAGACCAGTGGGGTATTTTTTTTCTCATGGCGACACTCTGTACTCATAGGCATACGTTGGATTCAGAATACCGTACGGTAAAGGCCGTACGCAACCAGCACAGGATTGTGTGTCCTATGCGTTATCATAATCATAGAGTAACCACGGAACCCCAAAGGAGACACTGTTTTTACTCTTTTTTCTGATTATTTTTTATTGTCATCACAACTTACCCCGGCGCTGGCCCATTCAGAGACCTGATAACCGAACATGGAATGCCGAAAGAAGGCTATGCAGCGTTTATTATCATAATTATATTCGCACCTGCATGGTGGGCGACTCTACTATTTATTATTTATATACTTGATAACGCAGTGTTGCAACGTCCGTTGAACGCCGATAACGAATAGTGATGAGAAAGCACGTTGTTAATAACAAATTTTTACCGAAACGAAACGAGTTTATTAATTTGTTCGTTAACTTTCAACATACTAATCCGTTGTACAGTGTATTTTACTTTGCGCAGATAAGTTTATAACGGATTCCATAGGCTGAAATATTTTAGCGAGCAGTATGCCTGGGAACCTTGATTGACAGACGTTGGGTATAATTTTCAGAGATAAAATATATGCCGGAGCAGGTTCCGGCACCGCCCACCAAAAACCAAAAGCAAACCGAGCCGTTTAGCGAGGCGCTATCGTGACTATGCCAATGCTTTGGAAAATTCTCCTACGCTTTCCGACAGTTACCGTGGGATGGCGGACAGGATTATCCTGAGCTAATGAGACGATTTGCCCATCGTTTACCGGAATTCGGCGCGCATAAAAAAAATACATTTAACGAAAGTAAAACTCCCGTAAACGTAAACACGGGTAACAAAAGCATGTTGACATTTGGGAATAAACGCAAGCCCGTTTAGTTTCATTATGAGCACGTTAAAATCCCAGTCGCTATGCAAAAGTTAATGATGTATGTAAACAACGAGAACCCAAAGTTCTGGAAGATCATGGTAAAAGGCAGTACGTATAGTATCACGCAGGGGAAAGCCGGTACCGTAGGCAAGACGGCCGTGAAGACATTTCCTTCACGGCAGGAATGCCTTCGGCAAGCGGAAAGGCTTATTTACCGGCGTATGACGAACGATTACATCGAATGCCGGCTCCAGGAGAGGTCATCGTCTGCCATGCCGCAGACCTTATCGCGTGCTTTGCAGCGGAAGCGCACGCTGATCACCGCGTTGGGGACGTTTACGTTGCGCCCGCTGAACGAGGTCAAACATATCACCATTGTGCTCGACGAGCCGAACGGCTGGTACTGCGCACTTGCTTATGCACTGGGCAGGGCTACCGAGCCCGACGGTACGGACGCGCGCACGCTGGTGTACCTGCCTTGTATGAAGCGATACGCGCTGTACTACCGGAACCGCCGGCAACTGGCTTTATTCCATGAGACTTCGTTTGTCTCGCTTTGTAAAAAGCTGCCTGACTACCGTCACGAGCATCTCGACTTTTCCCGTAGCAAGGCACGGCGCAGGCTCCATTTCGATTTTGTGCCGGACGATCTGCCACAACGTGCGGAAACGATCATCGGTCTTTCTGATAAAGTCCGGATGCGCCAGGCTAAAAAATTCATCGACACCTGGGAGCGCGTTTTACAAAACAATCCTTTTTGCGCCGAGATGCGGCAGGCCTATATGGCGCTGGTAAATGTGTATTACCACCTCGGGCAGTGGTATGAAGAGGACCGGGCTTACGAAGAGGCATCCCGATGGCTGGAGGGGAGCCTGCTTATTGTCAAGCAATCGCCTGAACTCTGTACGTATTTCTCCGATATCTTTTTACAACTGGGCTTTTGTTATTCCGAGCTGGCCCGGTTCGATCAGGCGATCAGTCATATCGATGTGTACCAGGCATACAACCGCGATGGCTGGGACGGCTGCAACCAGATCAAGGCTTCGATCTACAGAGTGCAGCAGCTGCATAAGGATGTGATGAGCGAGTATTTACAATCCATAAAGGACCGATCGCCTGCGGGTATGATTGACGTTGACGCCGTTATCCGCAACGCACTGGCTTCGCGCCCTGAGGATCCGATCCTTCACTTCAACCTGGCCTGCTATTACTCTACGTCACGCAACCTTAGCAAGGCGCTGTATCATTTGGAGAACGCATTACGATCGGGATATCGCAGCCGCGAAAAAATATTATGGGAGCCAGATCTAAACAGCATCCGCAAATCCAAACGATTTGAAGCCATTCGCCTGAAGTATATATGAAAGTAACCCTTAAACCCTAAAGCTCTGTTACCAGCAGTACATCAAGCCATGAAAGAAAAGAAGGCCCGTTATACTTTAAGTCTTCAGAAAATCAGGCTCATGAGCACAACTACCGGGCCTATCGAACCTGTGCCGGGCAGACAGCACGATTCGGGCTTACAGGAATATGAGTACAACAGTACCGAATGTGCGCTGCGTATTTCGGAGTTTTCCGATAAGGATTATAATATTGTTCAGTACACCCTGGCAGCCAGGGCCGATTTTACACTTGTCGTTGATTTTACACAGCCCGTACTGATGCTTTTCGTGCTGATGGATGGGAATATACGTTATGAATCGAAATATTTTTCAGTAAATCATGCTCTGCGCTTTCAGTGGAACGTCATCAACTTTCCGACTTTAAATCAGTCGTTGCCCATTAAGAAAGATACGACATACAGTATCCTGACCATTCAGTTTACGCCGCGGTACATTCATCAATGGTCAGAGATCCATCCTACGTTGAATCATTTTCTGGACTGCGTTACGCGTGGGGAGATGGCGATGTTATTTACCGAGACACACCCACCGGCGTCACCGCGACTGCTTTCGCTGGTAAACCAGATCGTCGATCCGACGTCGCCTCTCCCCCATCGTATGCTCTGCGAGGTTAAGGTGATGGAGCTGTTAAGCCAGGCCGTATCGATATTGTTCAACGACACTGTCCGACCCCGTGAGATCAGTGACCGCGATATCGAGCGGGCACAGGAAGCGCGTGCCTATATAGTGGAGCACATGGGCAGCGAAATCACAATACCGAGCCTGGCACGGCATGTAGGTTTAAATGTGCGAAAACTCCGGATCACTTTTCAATACATTTTCGGTGTTAGCGTTTACGATTATCTGATTACTGAGCGCATGGAGCGTGCACACCGGCTTTTGCGAAAGCGTAAAATGAACGTTGCGGAAATAGCATTTTTTGTTGGGTACAAGAGCCGCCCGAATTTCTCCGCGGCTTTCAAGAAGTATTTCGGCTACTCGCCCATCGACTATCAAAGTTACTAGGCTTTGTGGCCATTCGCTCGTCGCCGAAACAAGCAATACATATATCCGCTGGCATATAATTTTATAGCAGACACGCCCGTGTCATGCCGTTGTAAGCATAAAATAGTCGCGATATGGTACATCATATTTCTTTAAACATAACCTCCAGGTTGTAAACCTGTGCGATATTTACATTACAAACACGGGGCAAACAGGTGCCTGATATGCCAAGTAAAAGGCACCTGTTTTTAAAACACTCCGGTCAACCCATATATATGATAAACGAATCCGTGCAACCCAACCTCATTTCCGGTCAACAAGCTATATACATATCCCGGGTTGTCGGATTCGTTTATTTCTTACTGACAGAGCGTACACAAACAAGTGACATAAAGGAATCGTTGTGTTCGAAAGAACCGGAAGAAGAGCACCGCCAGGCGGGTGGTGCGGACCTCTTCCCTAAACAGCGCGAGTGTGAATGTGAGAGTGATAGAAGGAATAAAAACCAGGGTGAGCCCACCGCTAAGCTATCCCAATTTTGTCGGGACGGTGAAATACCTGAGCACAGGCAACGCGAGAGGCATGAGATAGCGGGTACACAACGCGTTACAACGTACAATGCTATGGGTATTACGAATACCAGGGTAACCGTAGCAGGTAAAGAAAGTCTCAAATTCATACCATATAATCCTTTAAACGTAAACACCAGGGGTAGATTTGACGCGATCTTTACTAAGTACACGAAGTACAAAAAATGAAACTGACGCAGCTGCAAACCTTCCTTAAACGCAGCGAGCTTAACCGGTGAGCCCGGTCTCTTCAGGCGGAAGAGCCGGTCACCAACTTTAAAATCTATAATATATAACGGTATATAATGTATACGTTATAGAATCGACGCCAGGTTATATGTTATAACATATGACATTAGAATAACCGGTTGGCTTAAAAGTCTCCGGCACGACGCCTTACACCAAAGACGTCGGGACATACGGAGAGGTAGAACACGTACAACGCCAGAGACTTTTCACCTTCCGGCCTGCTTATAAACAGGAAACCATAAGGCCCGAAAATACATCCTACACAACTATTAATCCGTTTGACGAAACTTAAATATGTGGAAAAAGGCGAAATTCGATATGTAATTTCGACAAGTGAACACACACCACTTCTGGTAACTGACATCAATAACATCACACATCGATAGCCGGCTTCTCACTGGCTATAAAAAGGCAACTGAACGCCGACTTGAAGAGTCAGCGAAAAGAACATCTACGGAATCGTAAATACATCAAAGAAGGCACCTCGGGCTCAGCGCTATTAACGGCACAGAGATACCTGTTATGTAAAGCAAACATCCCACTGTTATAGGCGGGACCGGGGCCTTCTTACTTTTCCGCATTAAAGACCAACGCTCATTTCCATCTAAACAACCTATAATTATGAAAGCGCGGGCTATCATTATAGAGATCATCTGCGGCCTCTTTATCTTATTGTTTATATATGCGGCGGTAAGCAAATTGTTAGATGTAGAGAAATTTCGTGTACAGATCGGTCAGTCGCCATTGCTGACACGCATGGCAGGATTCGTGGCATGGTTTGTACCGGCAATAGAGATATTGATCTCGCTGCTGCTGACGATTGGCAGGACCAGGTTACTGGGGTTGTTTGCATCGTTTGGCCTGATGGTGATGTTCACCGCATATATCGTGGCGATTACGCAGTTTAGTGAGCATGTACCTTGCTCGTGCGGCGGTGTGTTAGCAAAACTGGGATGGACGGAGCACCTGGTGTTTAATGTGGGTTTTGTGGTGTTGGGAATTGTGGGAGTTATCCTGGTGTCGACTACCGAAAAAGCAAACGCGAACAAGCTGGGATCTATAACAACCACACAGTGATCCCGGCACAGCTCATGTCACCGGACCCGGCAGAATATTTTTCAGCGTACGGTCACTACGTTGTTTTGCCGACTGTTGCTCTGCCTCGGTGAGGCTGGCCCAAATAACTTCCCTGGAGCTTTGAACATATAGCAATTGATTTTGATAGAGGATCTTATCAATTATCGGGTGATTAGCATCTATTCTCAAGAGCTCGAGTAGCTGACAATGTTCGCCGTCGGTAAGCTTGCCTTCAGCGAACCTGGTCAGCAAACGTTCTATTGACCGTTCGTCCATGGTAGTAGTGCAGATTCTTATGGGCGTCTGCTGCCTTCGAAGGATTTCGTTATTAACCTGATACTGTTACAGCAAAGGTTATACTGGTAAGATGCATAGGAACTGTGTGAGGGGGACATTCCGGATAAAAGATTTTTCGCTTACCTCATCCTAAGAGGATTCTCATACAACCAGGGACAAGGTTTTTCAGCATCTGACTGTACAGGCGGCCACGACTGCAGCCCACCCCACGACAAGAGACCTACGAGAATATATGTCAGATGATTCTTAAGATGCCGGCGCACGCATTGAAGCGCACGCATCATATTTTTCTTAACGGCTTCACGTGACATATTCAGATTCCCGGCGATAGCTTCCTGGCTCAACCCTTCCATTTTTGAAAGCTTGAAAACGGTCTTTTGTGTCGGAGGAAGAATGTCTATAACTTCGTTCAGAAGGAGCGAATAATCTTTGTCGCGGATCCGGTCATCAAGAGAGGTATCCGGCAAATGGCGACCGTGGATGTATACATATTCGCGATGAGCTTCCGTTTCGTTGGCAAGTTTGTCGAGTGTACGAAAAACGAGAGTGCGCGACGCGTCGGCCAGATAGTGACGGAGTTGTTCCAGTTCGACAAACATTTCGCGGCGCTGCCAGAGTTTCGTAAAGACTTCTTGCGTAATATCTTCAGCCAGGTCTTCCGAACGGATCACCTTCTTCACAAAACCGTAGACGGCAATCCAGTAGCGATCGTAAAGTAATGCGAAAGCACGCTCACTTCCCCTGGCCAATTGTTGCAATGCCTTATGCTCGTCCAATTCCCGATCTGGCATAGTGTGTACCTTTTCTTTTGGTCGTAGTTTGTTAAAAGACTGGGTTCCTATAGTACGTTTGATCATGAAAGTATAAAACCATTAGCCATTACGCAACAACGTCACGCGCCAGGGCCGCTACTCACACCCTTTCCGACAATTTTCTTCCAACTTCTTAAAAACGCGCCAAAGGCTGTGTAAATGCGTATTTTGATGGGTAGGTAAAAGAGGTTGAATGTGCGGATTAATAATTAGCAGCATCCTGATTAGCGGGGCAGCGTGAGTGCGAGAGCGAGAGCGAAGATTTTGACTGCGATTTGTTAGAAATAACGTTTCCGGAGCGAGGCATTCATACACGCCCGGGGTGAGGCTTGCGAAGGTGCAGAGAAATACAATTACAGGAGCATTATTCGAAAAGCGGACCTGTATCCCGCGAACGGCACAAGGGTGGCGAACGCAGGTTTATAGATATGCCAAAAACGCTGAAAACAGCTTATTTTCAGCGTTTTTTATTACATCAAACGCCACAAAAATGCCTAGGTAGTTATACTGACTTTTTCACGTAGAACCGGGTATCGCCAAAATACAAACTAACGCTGATGGGGGCGCCCTGCGACACGCGGTAACTTTGTGCAAAGTTATTATATGAGCAGACGTAAAAATAACGCCAGAAAGAAGCAACGCCATACGGGCGGCCGGCCGCATGAACCCCGTAACCGCTTTACGCTGCGTACTGAAGACATCCTGCTATACAATGTTAGGCTATCTGCCAAGTGCGGCGGTGCGCTCGCTGAGCATCCGCGTCAGGACGTTATGTCTTTACGCCTCCTGGACTTCACACCCGTGCTTAGCCGCTTAACCTTGAACATGTATACTTATGCAAACTGATCTCCTATCGTTAGACCTGTACGACCGGCTCGGCGGAAAGATCACCGTTGAAGAAGCGTTAACCCTCTTCCACCGGCAGATCCTGCGTGATGAGCGGGTTCGCCATTTTTTCCGTGGCACATCGCGTCAGCCTAACGCAAAGCTCAGAGCATTTGTTTTAACTGCGTGCCACGCCCCCGAGGGAGGTGACGCTACCAGCCTCAGCAAGTCCTTCATGCCCCTTGTGAATAAAGGATTCGGCGAGGAACACTTTCTCTATTTTATAGAACACCTGGAACAATCGCTGCTGGGAGCCGGCGCAATACCGCTGGATATCGCGGAGGCCATCAACCGCGTAGCCAATACAAAAGAAGATATTCTTGGAACACGAAACGACGCTAACATTACGGAACATACTATGACATCGCGTAACTATTATCAGGAAAAAAGCAATGGAGCAGTTGCCGGCGGCACTGTAAACGACCGGTCTATGGAAGATCTCAAAAACCGCATTGCCGAGCTTGAAAGCATCAACATGGACTTCAAAGGCCAGGTTGATGCTATCGGCAAATCGCAAGCCGTTATCGAGTTTGCCATGGACGGAACGATCCTCAGCGCCAACGAAAATTTCCTGAATGCCGTGGGCTACACGTTCGCCGAAATAAAAGGCCGCCACCACAGTATGTTTGTTGAAGAATCTTTTGCCCGAAGCCTGACCTATAAAGATTTCTGGGCGGGCCTGAACCGTGGTGAATATACAATGGGCGAATATCGTCGTGTGGGTAAGCATGGCCGTGAAGTATGGCTGCAGGCTTCATATAATCCTATATTCGACAAATCCGGCGCGGCCGTCAAGGTAATCAAATATGCATCCGATATTACTGAGCAAAAGATACGCAGCACCGATATACAAGGACAAATGGACGCCGTGAACCGGTCGAACGCCGTGATTGAATTTGCTCTCGACGGAACGATTCAGGATGCCAATGAAAATTTCTTACGGGTCGTAGGCTATACGCTACAGGAGATCAAGGGCAAGCATCATCGTATGTTTGTTGATCCCACCTACGCACAGAGCGCTGAGTATGCCGAGTTCTGGCACCGCCTGAACCGCGGCGAATACCTCGTGGACAACTTCACCCGCATTTCCAAGTCGGGCCGCGCGGTGCATATACAGGCTTCATACAATCCTATCCTGGATGTAGACGGCAAGCCTTATAAAGTAGTGAAATACGCTACCGACGTAACAGAGTTTACCGTAGCGCTGAAAGCTGTCAGTAACTTTGCGAGCCAGCTGCGCCAGGGTAACTTCGATGCTCCGCTAGACCTGAAGGCCAGCGGTGATATCGGCAAGATGATCGATGACAACCTTGCCCTGCGCGATACTTTGCGTGAGATCATTCAACGCGTTAATGACGTAGCGAAAGCAGCGGGCCAGGATGGCAACCTGCAGGCACGCATCAGCATGCGCGATGCATCGGGCGCCTGGAGACTCCTGGTAGATTCTATGAACTCGCTGTTACAATCTATTGCCGAGCCGATGCTGGAGTTCAACCAGATCGTTACGCAAATGTCTAACGGCGACCTTACCAATAAATTCGCGATGGCTTCCAGCGGCGACATACGCGGCATGGGTGAATCTCTGAATAAGGCTATCGATAATCTTAATGAATTGTTGTACAACATCGGCCGTAACGCCGACATCGTGGCCAGCTCGTCGATGAATATGCTTCAGCGCACGGAAGGCATGAAACGGAATACCAACGAGGTAGCATCGGCTATCTCGCAGATGGCGAAGGGTGCGCAAGACCAGGCACGACGCACGGACGAATCATCGAAGCTTGTGGAAAAGGTAATGGGCTCTTCAACGGAGATGGAGAAGAAAGCAAACATCATCAACAAGGCAGCCGAAAAAGGCCAGAAGAGCAGTGAAAACGGTCTGAAGATCATGAAAACGCTGGTCAACAACATGGCCGGTATTAAAGAGTCTGCACAACAAACCTCGCAGTCGATCGATATATTGACACGTCGCGCTGAAGAGATCGGCCGTACGCTGAACGTTATTACGGACATTGCCAGCCAGACCAATCTACTGGCCCTGAACGCGGCTATCGAAGCTGCGCGTGCGGGCGATGCGGGCCGCGGCTTCGCAGTTGTGGCAGAAGAGATCCGCAAGCTTGCCGAAGACTCGCGCAAGTCTGCAGTAGAGATCGAAAAGATAATCAGCGATGTTCAGAAGGACACCACAGCAGCGGGCAAAGCTATCGATACGATGGAGCGCAGCGTAAAAGATGGTAACGTGGCGACGAACGAAGCCGAGAGCATCTTCCAGGAGATTGCCGGCTCGAGCGAAGAGACGTTCAGCTTCTCGAAAGAGATCCAGGAAGCTACCACCAGCCAGAAATCGTCTATCGACCTGGTAGTGCGCAACATGGAGCAGATCGTGGTCGTAGCAGAAGAAACCGCGGCAGGCACCCAGCAGGCGGCAAGCTCTTCGCAGCAACTGAATACCGCTATGGGCGAGATCACGGAAGGCAGCAACAAACTGTCGGATGTGGCTGCCAACCTCCAGGCAGGTGTAAACAAGTTCAAACTCCGCCAGGCAAGCCGTTAAGAAACGTTGCAAGCTCAGAACCAGAAAAGCATGGAAGCCACAAAAGAACGCGTAACCGATATAAAGAAAGCCGGCACATTTCAGATCATCGTATTCCGCCAGGGCGATGAAGAATATGCGCTGCACATAGACCAGATCAAGGAAGTGGTTATTACTCCTTCGATCACACGTATGCCGCAGACCGTATCGTATATCAAGGGTGTGGCAAACGTACGTGGAAACATCATCGCTATAATAGACCTGGAAGAGAAATTCAACCTGCGCCGGACCAACGACAATCCCAGCGGCAAGAACTACACACTTGTTGTTGAGAGCGAAGACGTGAAGATGGGCGTGCTGGTCAGAGATGTACCGAATACATTAACGATCTCAGAGGCCGACTTCAACGCCTCCACCAGCATTATCAGCGACGGCGCGAGCGACTCCAATTATATAAAAGGTATTGTAAAAGCCAACGGCAGACTCATTATCCTGATCGATATTTTCAAAGTTATCGGGCAGGAGGTCATTACCACATTCAGTAAAACATCGGCGGCATGAAAGAATACGTACTCTCCATAGGCGATGTAAAAACCGTAGACGGGCGGGCCGCGACATTTACCTGTTTCGGCCTGGGTTCGTGTATCGGTTTGTTCCTGGAAGACCGCGTTGCCGGCATATACGGCGGCGCGCACATTTTTCTACCAGACGACAAACAACCTATGAATGGCGGTGAAGGCAAGTATTACAGCGTGGTAAAGGCTGTAGATGCGCTGCTGGATCAGTTTGCCCGGAAAGGGAGCTCGCTGCAAACGCTGCGGGCAAAGATCACGGGTGGCGCCAACGTGATCGTCAATGCCACGCACGGTATCGGCGAACGCAACGCAAAATCAACATTGAATTACCTTACTGCGCGCGGTGTGTATATCGCATCAACCGATGTGGGCGGACGTGAGAGCCGCACGGCCCGCTTCCACACCGCTACCGGTAACCTGAATATCAACAACCCGGGAAAAACCGGCATGAAGGTGATCTGACAGACGAACATTATAATTTATTAACCATGACAAAGAATGTTTTAATTGTAGACGATTCGCTGTACATGCGCACGCTTATCAAGGATGCGCTGGAGATCGGCGGCTACACCGTGGTTGGCCAGGCAGCCAATGGCGAAGAGGCTATCGACATGGCCTTTGAATTACAACCCGATTTCATTACACTAGACAACATCCTGCCGGACATGATCGGCATCGATATACTGAAGGTATACCAGGAAGAAGGGCTGAAATCAAAAGTAGTGATGATCAGCGCGGTGGGCCAGGAAACCGTAGTGAACGAAGGCCTTCGCCTGGGAGCAAGAGCGTATATCGTAAAACCCTTTACATCAGATCAACTTATCGAGGCCATTACAAAAGCCTGATCATTTTATTTGAACAACGCTATAACGATGGGGCAACGGATCAGGACATTGCTTATCGACGATTCCGCTTTTATGCGCAAGGTAATCGGCGATATTATTACGGCCGATGCCGGTATCGAGCTCGTTGGCACTGCTGCCAATGGCAAGGAAGGCATGGAGCTCGCCGCCAGCCTTCAACCCGACGTCGTGATCACGGATATGGTGATGCCCGAATACGATGGCATGTACGTTGTACACGCGGTGATGAAGTCGAGACCCGTGCCCGTTATACTGTTAAGCTCACTGGAGAAAACAAACCTTCGGATCTTCGACGCGCTGCAATCCGGCGCATTCGACTTTGTCGATAAACCTATCGGTCTGGATTCCGAAAGCCTGCGCGACTATCCCTTGCGCAAGCTGATTCACGAAGCTGCCCAGACGGATGTCGACAGCCTCAGGGTAAAGACAAAAGCGGCGGCTAATCGCAGTAACCACACCTTCGAAAGCGCATTGCGTTACGAGATCATCGTTATAGGAGCGTCTACCGGTGGTCCGGGAGCGCTGGAGTATATACTATCCAATCTTCCTTCCAATCTTAGGATTCCCGTGGTCATCGGTCAGCATATGCCGGCAAGATTCCTGGAATCATTCGCCGAGCGCCTCAACAATCACAACCACCTGCCTGTGCGTATGGCCCGAAACGGCGACGTTCTCAAGGGCGGCATTGTATACGTCGTCCCGGGCGACCAGAATACCTGTATCGTGTCCGGTGCGGGCGATATCGTGTTCGGTCATTCTACCAAACAATTCTCAGATTTCAACAACCCTTCCATCAACTGCCTTTTCAATTCGGTAGCAGATACGTACGGCGGCAAAACCATCGGCGTTATTCTCACCGGCATGGGGCGCGACGGTGTAGAAGGGTTGAAAAAAATAAAAGACAACGGGGGCTTTACTATCGCACAGGACGAAGCCTCGTGTATCGTGTATGGCATGCCCAAAGTAGCGGTTGAACAAAACGCTGCGCGGCAAACCGTAGTACTGCGGGAAATACCCGGTTTCATCATCAGCTGCTTATGAAAAAAGATCAGGAATATACAGAGATCTTCCTGGCGGAATCGCTGGCCAATTTTGAAGAGATCAACCGGCTGCTCACACAACTGGAGAAGAACGCCGGCGACAAGAGTATTCTGAATGCACTGTTCCGCATAACGCATACGTTAAAGGGCAACGCGGGCGGTATGGGCTTTACGGCCATTGCCGAGCTCGGCCATGCCCTGGAAGACCTTTTCGGCGAAGTGCGCGAAGGCACGCTAGCCATGACACCCGAGATCTTTTCCGCGGTATATAAAGGCGCGGATACACTCGGGAACCTGATCAACGCCGTTCAGGACAACCGCACTGTGAAACACCGCGGCATTAAAACACGCCTGGAAGTGATCGTACAACAGGCAAAGCGCGTTGCCGAGGATGAAGTTCTTTCCGGTACCGGGCCTGAAATAGAACTTACACTGGCAGATAACACAACGGAAGAGATATCCGACGACGAGTCGGACGAAAACAAGATAGCTTTTTCGGACCTCGTGCAGGTGCCGGTGCGGAAGCTCGATAACCTGTTAAACCTGGTGGGCGAGCTGATCATTGAAAAAGACCGTATTCTTGCTCAGGCCGGCGGCCGGCGCACCAACGAGTTCGCGCGGCTCAGCCGCATCAGCTCGGATCTGCAATACTCCGTTATGGACGTACGCATGGTGCAGGTCGGCTTTCTTTTCAATAAGTTTCACCGCGTAGTTCGCGACGCGGCGGTACTGGAAAAGAAGGAAGTAAGGCTTAAGCTCGAAGGCTCGGACACAGAAATAGACCGCAACGTATTACAAGTCATCAGCGACTCGCTGATCCACCTTATACGAAACGCCGTAGGCCACGGCATAGAAACGCCCGAAGAACGCAAGCGGCTGGGCAAGCCCGAAGAAGGCACCATCACGCTACGCGCAAAAGGTGATACCGATGCCGTTATTATCGAGATACAGGATGACGGCAAGGGCCTCGATCATGAAAAGATACGCCAGCGCGCCATAGACAAAGGGTTACTGACCGCAGAAGAAGCGGCACGCATGCCGGTTGACGAGTTGAGCCTGCTGATCTTCGAGCCCGGTTTCTCCACGGCAGACCAGGTGACGAGTATTTCGGGACGTGGCGTGGGTATGGACGTTGTTCGTAAAACACTCGACTCTATCGGCGCCACCATTTCTCTTGAAACGGTTACAGGGCTCGGTACAGTTCTCCGGCTTTCGTTGCCGTCGTCGATGGCCGTTAAGTCGTGTCTGCTGTTCGACCTGGAGAAGCAGGTATACGCCATACCGCTTTCATTCACCGAGGCCGTTATTTCTTTATATAAAAGCGAGATCTACAAAGCCGGCGGCGGGCTGGTAGCAAGTCACCTGGGTAAGAATATTGCCATTGTATTCCTGAACGATGTATTCCACCAGGACTTTGGCCAGCCTTCGGGCACTAACCTCTTTCAGCGTTCTTTCGACCAGGTACACCCGGAAACGAAGCTGGAGATCGTCGTTGTTACGTTCAACAATCGCACCGTGGGCTTTGTGGTAGATAAGCTGCTGCAACAGAAAGAGATTGTCGAGAAGCCGCTGATGCGGCCTGTAGACAGTGTGAAGTTTATCAGCGGAGTAACGATACTCGGCAGCGGAAACGTGTGCCTCGTGTTGAATATTCCTTTTATACTACAATTCATATTCGGCCTGCACATTCAGGGCCGTTCTAAAATATCGCATTAAGAAGATCCGAAGCATTTATAACCATGACGCAAGCAAACCGAAACCGCGAAAACTTCATTCTACAGGTGATGAACAAGGGCTTTGACCGCGCGGCCCAGGCATTTTCAAAATTTATCGATGTTCCCGTCAAGAAGACGCAGACACGTTTCGTACTGATCCGCCAGGATGAGCCCTTCACGTTCTTATACGACGCATCGAACGACATACGGGTTTTAACAACACAGATCATCGGCGAGTTTGCCGGTAAGAGTTACCTGATCTTCGATCGCGAAGAGTGCGAGGAGGTATTCCGCGCCGTAAGCAAGAGTAAGATGGGCTTGAGCGAAAGCCTGAAAGATCCACTGCTGTTGGAAATCGACAATATTATCTCGGCCTCTGTTATTGCCGAGCTGGCAAATGCGCTCAATGCGGAAATCTATGGAGATGTACCGGTGCTTCATACACTGTCGACGAGCCGCCTCCAGGAACTGATCCGCAACGACATCGAGCACACGCCGACGGCGAGCGTGATCTTCACTCAAACGACATTTACTTTCGGCGATCATCAGCACATCAGCCCGCAATTTGTATGGAAGCTGAGCGGCCAGGTTTTCGACCTGGTACCAGTAGAAAAGGCACATTAAAAAACGAACAAAGCAATATGGCGGAACAACCACAGCCACACGCGCACGAATGAAACCCCTCTCGAAACATGATGAAAAGAAAACTTGTTCTTCTTTCCGCGGCATTTATTGCCGTTATCTCGGGTCTTACAGCCTCAACGTGGACGGTTTTTGCGGGTAGGGTATTCGTGGTTGCAGGGCTGGCCGGAGCAGCTATACTTATCGTAAGTATCATGATGGGCACGTGGCTGCGGTATGTGTCGCAGCTGGTCGTGACCTCGTCGGCGTCGTTACACCCGGCGGAGAAGAAAACACAAACGCTCTCGTTCGGTAACATCCGTACGCTGGAAGAAAACCAGGCGGCTATCCATACCAAGTTCGAGCTGTCGGCAAAATATATTGCCAGGCTCGGGCGGGGCGAATCGCTGGACGATATGGATGCGTTGCTGCGCGACGACACGATAGGCGACGCGTTGTTCCAGATCAAGGCCGACATGCTACGACTGAAGGAGGAAGAAGACAAGCGCACCTGGATCACCGAAGGCCTGGCCAGATTCAGCGAGATCCTGCGTAACAGAACCGCCCTGGATGTATACTCCAACGATATTATCAGCAACCTGGTGCGCTACATCAAAGCAAACCAGGGCGGCCTCTTTATAGAATACCAGGACGACGACGGCCGCTACCTGGAGATGGCCGCATGCTACGCCTATGAGAAACGTAAATACCTCAATCAACGCATACGCGAAGGCCAGGGCTTGCTTGGCCAGGCAATGTATGAGAAAGACATTGTTTTTCTCAAGGAGATCCCCGACGGCTATGTTAAGATAACCTCCGGGCTGGGCGAAGCCACACCGCGTAACCTGGCTATAGTGCCGCTGATCTTCAACGAGCGGACTTACGGCGTTATTGAAATAGCCTTGTTTACAATACTCGAGCCTTACCAGCTGGAGTTTCTGCGTAAGGTCTCTGAAAATATCGCGTCGGAAATAGCATCCATTCAATCCATTTCTCACACGCAAAAGCTTCTCGACGATTCGAAAACACTCACCCACGAGCTTCAGCAGCGGGAAGAAGAAATGCAGCAGAATATAGAGGAGATGGCTACCATACAGGAGCAAATGCACCGCAAGCAGAACGAGCTTAACAGCTATATGTCGGCGATCAACAATACGATCGCTTCCGCCGAGTTCGATATGCAGGGACATTTCGTAACGGCAAACGACATCTTCCTGAAGGTGATGGGATATTCTTCCGACGACCTGGCCGGCCTGCATTACAACCGCTTCATGAAAGAGGATACTGCTTCGGCCATGATGTGGGACAACCTGCGCGAAGGCAAGTTCTTTCACGGCGAGTTCCGCATGCGCGACAAAAACGGCAAGGAGCTGTGGCTGTCGGGCACGTTCAACCCTATCGTAACCGGGCAGGGACGCGCGGAAAAGGTAATGATGTTCGCACAGTTCACTACGCAGGAAAAAGAGAAGATCAACGAGATGAGCGTTCTTGTAAACGCGCTCAAGAGTACATTGCCCGTGGTCGAATTCAATGCGGACTTCACATGCCGCACGGCGAGCGAAAAATTCATGAAGCTGTTCGGCTTTACACGCATGACGCTCAAGACAAAAACGATCTACGATATTCTCGACCCCGCTTACCGCACCATCTTTGAAAAGATAAAACCGGAGGTGCTCGGCCGTGACTTTTCGTCGGTGCTATTGCCGATGAGCCAGGACGGGCGCACGGCCACATACGAAACTTCTGTTTCCGTAGCGCTGCATACGGATGGTTCCATAGCGCGGCTGATCATGATACTTGTGAAAGAAGTTGATGTAGAAGAGAAAGTTCAAGTAACAGAAACCGTTTAAATATATAACTGCCACCATGCCAGCAAAAGAAGTTACCGATGAAGAAGTAAGATCTCTGACCCAGAGTATTCTGACACGGTACGGTATCGATTTTACCTGCTACGAACCCAAGTCGCTGCGGCGGCGCATTATGAGTGTGCTGCATTCGCATGACTTTCAGTCTATCCACGAGATGTGGGTTCGCTTTCTGCGAGACGCAACATTTGTTTATACATTTATGAATGGCATTAGCGTAGGTATGACATCCATGTTCCGGGATCCGGTGATGTGGAAAACATTGAAGCACAAGCTTCGGTTCGACTATCGCGATCGTGACTCGTTGTCGGTGTGGCACGCAGGGTGCTCTACCGGCGAAGAGGTATACAGCCTGGGGATCCTGCTGAAAGAGACCAATCTTACACAAAAAGTTAAGGCCTGCGCCACCGACATCAACCAGGATGCTATTCAGACCGCCCAGCAAGGTGTGTATCATAAGCTGAAGATGATCGAGAATGAAACCAATTACCGCGAGTTCAACGCGATCGGTGATTTCTCCCGCTACTACAAGGCTGCCGAAAAAGATGTGACGATGAACGCGGAGCTTATCAGCCATGTATCGTTCCGCTATCACAATCTTATTACAGATGTGGTCCCCGAAAAGTACGACATCATTTTCTGTCGTAATGTTATGATATACTTCGACAACCAGGCCAAGGCAAAGCTTTTGGCAAAGTTTCATGACGCGCTCACACCGGGCGGCCTCTTTATCGTAGGCTTCTACGATGCCCCGATTCACCTGGTAGACGACACCCAGTTCGACCTTCTCGACGCAGACGCCAAGATCTTCCGAAAAAAACTTTAATACCACTAACGGAGCTCACCGAGTCAACCGCCGTCCCGATCATATCTATCGGGACGGCAAAGCCCGCGTCCTGGTGTCATAAAGAATACGTTGTTCACAATATTCCTCATCCCAGCCCTTTAATTACCCAGTCACCTGTCCGGAACTGACCGGCCTGTGGTGGTACATATTTTCCATATATACAGCGTACACGATTCTTCTTTAGTAATCCCGACCCTGTATGATACAAAAAGTGATTTATTTATCCGCTTTGACATTGGCTGCAGCATCACTCTGGCAATGTCAGAAGCCGGCCCAGCCCGAAGAGCAGCAGGCAGCTCAGGTTCTATCTGCCGACTCGGCGGATTCGTTATGGTATAAAAGCGGCATTATCTATACACTGGATGTAGAGGTTTTCCAGGACAGCAATAACGACGGCGTGGGCGATTTCAACGGTCTTACTTCGCGATTGGGTTATATCGACTCACTGGGCGCCGATATACTGTGGCTGTCACCGTTTCAGCCCTCTCCTAACCAGGACGATGGCTATGACGTTACGGATTATTACACGATAGATCCGCGCCTTGGAACCATGGCCGACTTCAACAACTTTATGGAGGCCGCGCGCAAGCGTAATATAAGGGTAATCATGGACCTGGTGTTAAACCACACTTCCATACAACATCCCTGGTTTCGCGAAGGGCGCAGCCAGCAATCGCCGTATCATGCCTGGTACGTGTGGAGCAAGGACAAGCCGTCTAATTATGACAAGGGTATGGTGTTTCCCGGAGTACAGAAAGAGATCTGGAGCTATGACAGCACAGCAAAAGAATATTATTACCATCGCTTCTACCGCTTTCAGCCGGACCTTAACATGCAGCAGCCCACTGTACTGGCGGAGACACGAAAGATCATCAAGACGTGGCTGGACCGTGGCGTGAGCGGTTTCCGCCTGGATGCCGTTCCGTTCGTTATCGAAGTGCCGGCAAAAGAAGGTGACGCATTCGACCATCAATTCGAAATCCTGACGGCTATGCGCCATTACGTAGACTCGCTTGACGGAGACGCCATCATCCTGGGCGAGGCGAATGTGATGCCCGAAGAAAGCAAGGATTACTTCGGCAAGCAGGGCGAGCGAATGGAGATGATGTTCAATTTCTTTGTAAATCAACAACTGTTCTACGCGTTGGCCTCCGGCGATGCGGGGCCGCTCAGAAAAGCATTGGAAGATACACAGGAGATACCACAAACAGCAGCGTGGGGCCAGTTTCTACGTAACCACGATGAAGTAGACCTGGGCCGGCTCAGCAAACGCGAACGGCAAAAGGTATACGATGCCATGGGCCCGGACAAGTCGATGCAGCTTTACGATCGCGGTATACGCCGCAGACTGGCACCTATGCTTCACAACAACCGTAAAGAACTGGAGCTTGCGTATAGCGCTCTGCTTGCGTTACCCAGCACACCTGTGCTACGCTATGGTGATGAGCTTGGAATGGGTGATGATCTGCAGCTTCAGGAGCGCCTGTCCGTACGCACCCCAATGCAGTGGAGTGCCGGTAAGAACGCCGGATTCACCAACAGTGATCTACCCGTTCGTCCGATTATTACCGACAGTGTATACGGCTTTCGCAAGATCAATGTACGAACCGAACAAGGCGACACCAGCTCGCTGTTACACTGGACCAGGACGATGGTGCAGCTAAGAAAACAGTGTCCTGAAATTTCATTTGGCTACTGGAATTTAATCCATACAGGATCGGCGGCGGTCGTGGCGCTTCACTACCATTGGGAGACCAGCGACCTGACCGTGCTGCTTAACTTCAGCCCCTATCCGCAAAAGCTGACGCTCAGTATAAACACACCGCTGACCGAGTTACGATCGGGGCAAGCCTATCAGCCTGCTGACGGCAAACACGAGCTTACGTTGCAGCCCTATCAGTATCTCTGGCTTCGCAGTAAACCGTAAACAGTATAGTATATTGTCTTCAGGAGTATAATTCACCCGGCATGGCGCATACCGGCATACGTGGGAAGAGCGTATATTTACGTCTATATAGCGTATGGAACAGGCTGCTCCCAAACGGCGCAAGATCATTCACATAGACATGGATGCTTTTTATGCATCCGTGGAGCAGCGCGACCATCCTGAGTATCGCGGCAAGGCTATTGCTGTCGGCGGATCACCTCAGGGGCGTGGTGGTGTGGTGGCAACGGCCAGCTACGAGGCGCGAAAGTTCGGCGTCCGGTCGGCGATGCCCTCGAAACGTGCGCTGCAGCTGTGCCCGGACATTATCTTTGTCCGCCCGCGCTTCGATGTTTACCGCGAGGTATCGCAACATATCCGCAGCATCTTTCATCGCTATACGGACATTATCGAGCCGTTGTCGCTGGACGAGGCGTTCCTCGATGTTACCGAGGACAAACAAAACATCGGCTCAGCGCTGGATATTGCCGGGTTTATCAAACAAGCCATCAAAGACGAGCTGCGGCTCACTGCGTCCGCGGGTGTATCGGTGAACAAGTTCGTGGCCAAGATCGCATCGGATATGAATAAGCCCGATGGGCTCACGTTTATAGGCCCGTCGCGTATCGAAGCCTTTATGGAAGCGCTTCCCGTAGAAAAGTTCTTTGGCGTGGGCAAGGTAACGGCGGAAAAGATGCGCAACATGGGCCTGCACACCGGCGCCGACCTGAAGAAGCTGCCGGAAGACGAACTTACACGCCGGTTCGGCAAGGCAGGTCATTTCTTTTACAAGATCGTGCGCGGTGTGGATGACAGGCCCGTGCAACCCCATCGCCAGATCAAATCCGTAGGCGCGGAAGATACTTTTCCCTACGACCTGGAAACCCTTGAGGAAATGTATGTGGAGCTGGAAAAGATCGCTCATACCGTACACAACCGCCTGCAGCGCCACAACCTGAAAGGCCGCACCGTAACCGTTAAAATACGCTACAGTGACTTCCGCCTGATTACCCGCAACCAATCGTTCACATCCGCTATAGACGACCTCCAGACGATCCAGGACACCGCCCGCCAACTCCTGGCCAGCACATTTGAAGACGACCAGAAAATACGCCTGCTCGGCATATCGTTATCGAACTTCTACGAGCCGTTGCCCAGGAACATGGGAGATACCTCACAGCTACCCCTTTTTGGAGGCTAGATCGCTTTACCCCTCGCACTCCGCACTCGCGCACTGCCTCAGTTCCTATGGCTTTCCTATGGATAACCGCTAGATAACCCCTACATAGCCGGTATGAAGCCGGTATCACCACTCGCACCGTCTCATCCTCCCCCGCAAGGTGGTATTTCTTAAATAATTACGACAAAAGTCGTAGTAAGTATTGCATTACGACACTTGTCGTCGTAGATTTGATTTAAGAATAAACGACAATCCTTTGTTTATGGAGAATCAGAATATACCGCCGAGGCCATCGGACGCGGAGTTAGAAATATTGAGCATTCTTTGGCAGCATCAACCGGCCAGTGTACGGTTTGTGCACGAAGAGCTGAGCAAGAAGAAGCAGGTGGGTTATACCACCACACTGAAGCAGATGCAGCGTATGGTTGAAAAGAATATGATACGCCGTACAGGCGACGATGACAAAACGCACCTGTATGAATCGCTTCTCGGAGAAGAGTCTACGCGCAATTCATTATTCGACCGGTTGATCGAGGTTACGTTCAAAGGTTCAGCGATGGACCTGGTCATGAACGTGCTCGGCCGGAGCCAGGCATCGCCGGACGAGATTGAGGCCGTAAAGAAATGGCTGGATGACATGGAGGGCAAGAAATCATGAACGCTATAGTATATACACATCTGCCGGAAGTTATCGGGCTGACAATCCTGCATTCGTTGTGGGAGGTAACATTGCTGTGGATACTATTGGTGGCTGCTTTGCGCATCTGGCCACAGGCATCGTCGCCGATGCGGTATGCGCTGGCGTTGGGCACGCTTGTATTGTGCCTTGTGTTTGCCGGTGCTACAGCTTTATATGAATGGGAAACACTGAAGCCGGTGCAACGCACCGGACAGCTTACCACGGGTTTTACAGCGCTGCCAAAAATAACGGCAGGACTAACGCAAAAGACTACGTGGGCAGGGTTTCTTCACACAGTAGACTCTGCTGCTCCATGGCTTGCATGGCTGTGGTTTGCAGGCCTGGCGTTTATGGCCATGCGTTTCGCAGGAAGCTTCTATTACCTGAAATTACTACGACGACCTGCCTCGCTTATCGGCATAGATGAACCGTGGCAGCATCGGTTTGAAGAGCTCACGAAAGCTGTGGGATTGAACCATAAAGTGATCCTGGCTGCGTCGGAGCGCATTACCTCGCCGCTTACCATGGGCAACCTCTCTCCTATCGTGCTGCTGCCCGCGGGCCTTATCGCGGGGCTTTCGACCTCGCAACTTGAAGCCATCCTTGTTCACGAGCTATATCATATCAAGCGCCGCGATTACCTGGTGAATATTCTCCAGGCACTGGTAGAAGTGCTGATGTTTTATCACCCGGCGTTGTGGCACATCAGCAGCATCGTTCGCGAAGAGCGAGAGAACTGCTGCGACGACCTGACGCTGGCGCTGTGCGGAGACCCGGTGCCGTATGCGCGTGCGCTTACCCAAATACATGAAACCAATTCATTAACCAAACCAACATTAGCCATGTCAGTTACAGGACCAACAGGATCGTTCGCGACCCGCATCAAACGTCTGTTCCATATTTATCCAAACCCGGCACGGGCGCGTTCCAAGGGGCTCTTCGCTATCGGGCTGTTGCTCTGCTGCATGGGCCTGCTTCTCATGAGCGCTAACGCCTTACCGATATCGTTCGAAAACACAACGCACGCTTTTACCAGTACCGACGCTATCAGAACAACAGGTGAAATAACCATTGCAAAGCCCAATTCTGTAAACACTAACGGAAAAGAAGCCAAAAACGGTGTAGCCATATCAACAACGAAGGCCATAAAAGCCGACCGGGCATATCCGGACAAAAAGATCACCCATGTTACAGCCGACACGGTTCGCCGGGACACTGTAACAATGCGTGCGGATACGATCAAGCTTATGCTTACTGGTAATCCTTCCAAAGACACTTATGTTATCGATGAAAAATCAGCCACGAAGGCAGAGGTCGATAAGATAGATCCTGCAAATATCGCCACCGTGAATGTAAGGAAAGGTAAAACGGAGAACGCTAAATCTGGTAAAGATGCGCACGGGGATGTTGTGGAAATCGTTACCATGAAGCAGGCGGCAAAAGGCGAAATACCGGCAAAGGTTTACATTGTGGATGATAAATATGTAACCAAAGCAGAAGCAAACCGCATCGATCCCGTATACATTTCAACCGTCAATGTCGTGAAGGGCGAGGCGGCCGTTGCCCGATACGGCGCTGACGCTAAAGAAGGTGTTATCGAAATACGGACAGATAAGGCAAATGCTAAACCTAAACTCTCCAAAGTAGTGGCAGACAAGCCAGCTGTTGAAACCAAGGATCAGAAACTTACAGAAAAAAGAACCCTTGACTATAAAATAGCAGGCAGGCTTACGGTGCAACCGGTCTATGTAGTAAATGGTGTACAAACCGGTTCGTACGTACTCCAACAAATAGATCCGAACACTATTCAGAGTATAAATGTGTACAAAGATAAACAGGCCGTGGATACGTATGGCCCAGATGGCGCCAATGGCGTGATAAACATTCAGCTGAAGCCTGGCATAGAGTTCAAGCCATTCAAGCCACTGAAACTCGAGCTCGCACAAGATACCTACAAGACTGATGGAAACAGCTATAAGGTTGTAGAGGATACCTATAAGATAGAGGGCGACATCCACACGACTGAGAAAGACGCCTATAAGTATAAGACTGAGGGAGACAGCTATAAGGTAGAGGGCGACCTTCGTAAAACTGATGGGGACACCTATAAGACCGACGCGGATAATTATAAGGCGGAGATGGAAGTTTACCCTAACGCAGCGAACCGCACCGCTACGGTAAAGTTTTCATTCAACGCTCCCTCAAAAGGCGCTCCCGTTACCATATCCCTGGTGAACTCAGAAGGCAGCGTGCAGATTGTGAACGGCACGTACGACACGGGCACACACGAGGCGCTTATCGATGTAAGCAATTTGAAGAGAGGAATCTATTTCGTCCAGGTTACAATCGGCAAGACCAAACTGCAGGAACGTTTGGTTGTAGAATAGCCGACACCATCTACCCTAAAATGAAAAGCCCCTGTTGTGTAAACAACAAGGGGCTTTTACTAACCTAAACCTGAACCCACGGTTTAGTCTAAAATTATTCTGCCGCGGATAAATCCAGCAATTCTTTGTGTTCCTTCATTTTATTGTAGAGCGTTTTGCGGTCGATATTCAACAGTTTTGCCGCTTCGCTTTTATTAAAGCGTGCTTTTCGCAACGCATTGATAATGGCTTCATATTCTACACGCAGTGTAGCGCTCTTCATCGTAACGGGTCTTGCTGTAGTTTCCTTCACCGGTGGCATCGCGGGGCGGGCGGACGCCGCGGGAGCTTGTGCCGGCTCGAACTGCAGCTTGTTGAAGTTCGTGAGCTCAAAAGGTATTGAGCCAACGTCTATCCATTCGCCGTCGTTCAGCAAGGTAGCACGTTTCACCACGTTGCGCAGCTCGCGCAGGTTGCCATACCATGGGTAGCTGATGAAGATACTTTCTACTTCAGCGTCGAAGCCGAGAATGTTCTTATTGAGCTCCGCATTGGCAAGGGCAAGGAAATGGCGCGCGTAGAACATGATGTCGCTACGGCGCTCGCGTAGCGGCGGTACGTTTATAGCGAACTCATTAAAGCGATGGTAAAGATCTTCGCGGAAGGCGCCCTGGCGGGAAGCATCCCACAGTTTCATATTACTGGCTACGATGATGCGTATATCCAGACCGATATCTTTGGTACCCCCCACACGACGCATTTTACGTTCCTGCACCACGCGCAGCAACGATACCTGTACGTCATAGGTAAGGTTTGCGATCTCATCGAGGAAGACCGTGCCGCCGTTGGCCAGCTCGAAGCTGCCGATCTTTTGTGTGAGGGCGCCGGTGAAGGCTCCTTTCTCGTGTCCGAACAGGGCGCTGCCGGCAAGCTCTTTAGACAGCGTACCGCAATCGATAGCTATGAAAGGCTTGTCTTTGCGACGGCTGCGACGGTGTATTTCCTGGGCGATGCATTCTTTACCACTACCGCTTTCGCCGTAGATTATTACGCAGTAGTCCGTGGGCGATACCAGGTCGACCTCGCCGAGAATATTGCGAATCTCCGGACCATTACTGAAGATGTATGACGGTATCTTTTCACGACTGCGCGATGCCGTTACTGGAGCTGCTTTGGTACCTCCTTTCGACGGCTCAGCTGACTTTTGCTCGGTAGCTGATTCGGAGGCCTTGAGCATGTTCCCTATCGTCATCAGCATCTCCTCGGGCACGAGCGGCTTGGTAATGTAATCGATGGCGCCGAGGCGCATCACTTCCACAGCCGTTTTCACGTTACTGTAGCCGGTGATGATAATTACCGGGATTGCCGGGTTGAACTCTTTCAATGCCTGGAGCACGGAGCTACCGTCCATATCGTCGAGTTTGAAATCACAAAGCACGAGATCAATAGACTCGGTTTGTACAATCTCCAACCCAGCCTTGCCAGAGGCAACGTCAACCACCTGGTAACCGTGGCGCGTGAGAAACTTCTTCAATAAGAAACGTAGATCGACATTGTCGTCTATCACTAATATCCTTTTCATCTCAGGGTACGATGTTTAAGTTATCGATTTATAGTCCGTATCTACTCCGAAACAAATAACGGGAAAAAAGGTTGTGGAAAAAAAGACACGTTTTTTATTTTATCCCACGCTAAAATTCCCACGTAATCATTTATTTCCGGGTAATATTCAGTTTCTGAACTCAATTCAATACTAAAAGGATGTGATCAGTTTGTCGAATCAGCGCACGGCGCAATTTCCGTCGGCGAAGCTTTCACGTAATCGTTACCGATGCGGATGGTATAAACAATCCCTCTGAATTTGCTTTCCCTCGGATGCCCGTAAACGACTCCTTTGCGGTCTTTATATATTACGGTGTCACCATTCTTTATTTTTTCCATGCACAGTAATGGGTAAAAGCTTGTGCCACGGACATTTTTCAGGCGCTTGCCGCGACAGACTCTCGCCGGTGTTCCTTAAAGACGGTTGAAAGCCGGTATTTTGCCGTACAGCTTCGGGAACGATTGCTTATCTTATGATGATGAATTCTCGTTTTACCCTGCTTGTGCTTCTTCTTTTGCTTGCCGGTTGCACCCGGCCGGTGAAACAACATTGGATTACCGTTGCCGACTCGAAGGTTTATGTTGAGGAAAGCGGGCGCGGCGAAGCGCTTATCCTCCTGCACGGCGGCACACTCGATCACCGCATGTGGGAGCAACAGGTAAACGTATTCCGTAAACATTTTCGCGTTCTGAATATCGACATCCGGGGGCACGGCCTTACGCAGAACGGCGACTCGTCGTATCTCGCTTCAGATGCGCTTGTCACCGTTCTCGACTCGCTGCGCATCAATCGCGCGCATGTGGCAGGCCTCTCGCTGGGAGCCGTGGTAGCCA